>Ga0194120_10000276_pt1 | contig 94478 bp, 92 predicted proteins | sample TA2MahCa65mmetaG_FD_148642 | JGI IMG/M metagenome (GOLD analysis project Ga0194120, IMG submission 148642) | Freshwater microbial communities from Lake Tanganyika, Tanzania - TA2015019 Mahale Deep Cast 65m | ecosystem: Environmental > Aquatic > Freshwater > Lake | place: Tanzania: Lake... | reverse complement strand
GATCACATAGACGATCTGCTCCTCGGAGAATTTCGACCGCTTCATGGGTCCCTCCTTTCGCACAGGACCGTCGAAGCCGTCAGTCTACTCTAGTTTTGAGTTGCCGTCGTTTTCCGGGGAGACGTCAGGGGAAACCAAGCGGCAGGGGTGTGCGTGACGGTAAAGCGCAAGGTTGGGGTAACCCCTATGGGGTCATCGACCTGTAAAATTGGCAGAGGGATTGCGTCCGAACCGTAATCTCTGCGAACCGTCGGTTGCGAATGGTTAAGAGAGGAGTTGAACTGGCGGGGATTGATTTTTTAGAAGAATGCCATGGAGGCGTATGTCACCGTCGAATTGTACTGGTCAGTGATGCCCCGGTCGTAGCGCAGCACCGTGCCCTTTTCCGCCTGGATCAGCCGCAGGAGCGTGTAGATCGTGGCGAAGCCGGAGATGCGGCGCTGGTCCCCCTCCTTCTGGATGAACGAGGCGAAGGACGCAGGATTCAATTCCTCCACGGGCTTGAGCATCTCCAAGTCCGTCTGCATGCAGCGGTGGAAGGAGAAGTCCGTCGGCGGGGACGGGTCTCCATACCTCATGCCGAGGTGGGCCAGCTCCGCGCTGCCGATCAGGCAGTAATCCCGTCCCGACTCGGTCAGTGCCTGCTTCAGGATGCCGACGAAGGTTTCGACCTGTGCGGCCAGGTCCTTCATGTCCGGGTCCACCATGCAGGTGGGTGGGAAGGAGCAGAGCACCGGCAGGATCGTGAACGGGGGTTTGCCTGCCATGACCTGCTGGAGGAACGGGAGTTGGAACTCGATCGTATGTTCGTTGCGGTGACTGAGGTCTTCGTCGAAGAAGGACTCCCCGCCCAGCTTCTTGAATCGCGCTACCAGGTCCCGATCCACCGGCACGACTCCGAGCGGCGTCTCGAAGTCCTTGTCGGTCACGGCAAAGGGACGGTTCAGGCCGGCGGTACTGGTGCCCAGGATGACGAAGAGGCTGGGCGCTTCCGCCTCTTGCAGCTCCTTGTAGGCCCAGGCGTAGATCGGGCCTGCCTGGCGCAGCTCATAATGGGGGGCTACCAGGCCCTTGATCTTCTTGTCCTTGTTTTCGGACGGCTTGAAGTCCGGCCCTTCTTTGGACGTAAAAAATCCATCAAGCTGTACTTTGAGTTTTGCTCCGTCAGCCTCGTAACTCTTACCGGAAAACCTAGCCTGCCTGACCGGGGCATTGCGATAGTCCGCCTGGGCCTTCTGTTTGGCCGCCTCGACCCTCTCCCCTTCCAGAAAGAGCTTCTCGTCCAGGTCCGCTATGAGCCGCTGCAGCCGGTCCGGCATGAAGAATTCGCCGAAGCGCTTGAGGTAGGCGGCCCCGATCTGTTCGAGGGTATGTTCTCCGTCGAGGTGCTGGATGATGAAAAAGTAATGGACCGGCAGTACCAGCTTTTCCTGGCTGAGCCCGGTTGGGTCCCAGAGGACCATATACTGCTCTTCTTTCTCCTTGATCGGCGAGAACTGGAGGTTCCGCAAGAGCGGGAACTTGGTTGGGTCTCTTATGGCCTCGGTCATCGCGCTGGGTATCCTTTTTATGGGCCGTACGTTGGTGGATGGTACCTGAGGCTGGGCGCTCTCTGCAACCGTTTAGGAACGGTCTATTCCTCCGTTGGCTCTGCCTGCGGTCTGCGCTTCATGCTCCACAGGACCAGGCCGATGACCGTGACGGCGGCCAGCCAGAGGGAGGGCCGGCCGTAGCGCGGCTCTGCATATTCGATGAGGTCGGTCAGCCGGCCGATGAGCAACGACATGCGGGCCATGACCGTATAGCCGAAGGCCGCGCCGAAGGCGATCATCAAAAAGAGGATGCCGGTTCTGGCCGCGACTTGCACCGGGCCCTTGTGCTCGATCGAAAAGAAGAAATAAAAGAGCACGGAGACCATCCCGATCAGCAGGATGATGGCGTTCAGGTTACTGCCTGGATCGGTCAGGCTGTAGGTGAAGGTCGGGCTTCCCTGGACCATGGAGGCCAGCGGGCGCACCGTGTCCTCGATCTGTTTCAAGATAAAGGACGAAACGACCCGTGGAATGGCCAGGCCCGAGCCGACCCCGACGATGAAGGCGAAGGCGATGCGGGACATCCAGGTGGCCTTGGGCACGTACCGGGCCAGCATGAGCATGCCGATAGCCAGGGGGATCAGCAGCGACCAGTCGCCCTGTTTGACCATGGGCTCGTAGATCAGGCGGATAATCACCGTATCGTAGGTTTTGACGATGGCGTAGCCGACGGAGATGCCCACGTAGAGGTGCTCCGCCAGCTTGAACAGAGGATTGTCCTCGTAGAGGAAGGTGAAGATGAAGAGGGTCAGGCCCGTGGCGACCCAGGCACCTAGCAGTAATTCAAACGACATTGGGATGGCTCCCATGACCCTGGCCTTGTTTCGCCTTCCGGATGGAGAGATAGAAGACGTTACAGAGGATCACCAGGACGATGATCGCAAAGTGCGTGACGGACTGGGCGTCCATGCCGGCAACGGCCCGGCCCTTTTGGCCGATCAGGACTTCATACTCGGCCGCGCCGCGCAGGCCGCCGATCAGGCCGTTGATCTGGCCGCTGCGCAGGAGCGGATAGAGCCCCGGCGCGATCACGCCGGTGCACCCGCCTCCCAGCTCGAACTTGTACTTGTCTTTGCCGAACACGTACCAGGTCTCAATCCCCGTCGTGCCTGCCGCCAGGCTCACCACATAACTCACGTCGCGGAGATTCTGGACGCCGGTCAAGACCGCCAGCCCCTTGGTCGGCTGGTTGCCGTAATCGGTCGGAAACGCTTTGTAGAGGTCCTGCCCCATATTGATGATGACGGAGCTGCCGCCGGGGCTCCAGCCCAGGAACACATAGTCCTTGCCGTTGACCTTGCCCTGTTCCTCCGCAATCCTCGTGATGACCTCGTTGGCCATGCCCGTGCCGGGTAGCCACAGGGTCATGCCGATCACGCGCAGGTTATGCTTGAACGCATGGCGAAGCAGGGCCACGGCCTGGGGGTAGAGCTCCGGCTTGGAGGCCGGGTCGAAGTCCAGCGACAGGAGAAAGACCGAGCCTTCCGGCAGAGATTCGATGTAGCCGTGCACGGCCTTCACTTCCGGGGAAATCCGGATGGCCAACCCCACCGGGTAGAGCAGCGGCAAGATGGTGCAGAGCCCGATCACGGCAAAGATGATCCGGCGGTCGATTTTCAACATGCGTTCAGCGAAGGTCACTGCGTGGCCTCGCAATGAAAAATGCTAAGTGCAATATGAGCGACCGGGTTTTTAATTTTACCTTTTTCATTTTGCATTACTCTTTGCCCCCGCCCAGATACGCCCGCTCGACCCCGAAGATGATCTTGAGCGATAGAGCGACGGCGCCCAGGCTGACTCCGATCAGAATCGCGCGCCGCACCGAGGCGTTGAGCACGTTCAAAATCCATTGCGTGATGTCCCCGCTGATCGGCACCAGATACTCCCCCAGCGGAACCCGGCCCATCATCACGATGATGGCGGCGATCAAGAGGACCGCCGCCTCTCGGCTCCTCGCCCTGAACGACCGATAGGCGGCTGAGGCGATGAAAAAGGCCAGGATGGCGAACATGGTGCCCTGGAGCGGAACCATCATAAAGTTGTAAATCCAGCCGAAGGCGGTCATGGTGCCGTTGATTGTTTCCTTCCCTTCCAGCCACAGCCCAATCGCGATGGTGCCGAGCATGGCCGCATAAAGGACGAAGCTGTAGCCCCAGCCCGGTTCCTTGCGGCGGATCTTGACCGCATGGATGTGGAAGAGGCTGGTCACGCCCAGCACGAGCGCGAAGCCGCCGATGATCTGGAGCCACTTGGTGACGGTGGTCAGCATCTCCTCGGAGGCCGGATGCGGGACGTAGTACTGGGCCGCGAAAACGATGCCCGTCACGAGCGTGATAAGCAGGGGCAGTTGGCGGCGGAAGAAGATCATTTCACGTCCCTGAAGAAATCGAGAAACAGCGTTTGAAACTCCGTGCCGAACAGGATGCCGCTCGTGGCCAGGATCGTCCCGATCCCCAGCACGCAGAGGATGATGCCCTTACCGATGTCCTGCCCGCGCAACGTGCCCACCTGGACCGGTTCACGCGACAGGTAGGCGCTGGCCGCGTAGAGCTCCTCCCCGATCAACGTGTAGTCGCAGGTCGTCACGAAGAAGGGCAACTGATGGTCGGAGTCGGTGCCGGCGATCTGGATCGCGCCGGTGCTGGCTCCGGTTTCGGTTAGCAGCAGCGACTCGGCGAAATAGGAGCCCATGAAGAAGTTGGCGGCCGGCTTGCGGCGCAACATGATCCCGTCCACGGCGGCCGTGTAGCTGAACTGGTCGGTCGTGATGAAGAAGTTGGAATCTTCCTTGAAGGCATCCGGCTTGCCGGCCTCCAGATAGGATTGTTTGGTGATCTCCTGACAGACGGCCATGACGATCGGGTCCCGGTGCGGCACCATGAGGTCCGTTTCGTAGGCGGCGACGCGTTTGGCCACGCGGCCAAGGATCACGGCGGCGGCGATCGTGGAGGGTTCGCTCATGTCGCCGGCGCCGGTCAGGTAGAGGATCGGCTTGCCCAGCTCCGTGGCCCGTCCGATGGCCTCGTCCACCGCATCCAGCCCGGCGATTCGCCGGAGGAAGATCTCCCGTTTCTTGGCCGCCTGGATCGAGGCGAAGAGCACTGAACCGAACAGCAGGACAAGGAGCAAGTTGTTAGCCTGGTTCCAGTTGATCCAATTGGGCCCCGGCGTGGCCGGCGCGGCCTGCGTCTCGGCGCGCTCCTCCCCGTTGGTCATGGCGAGGGTCACGACGTAGGCAGTCCCGTCCTTGAGTTCGACGCCCTTGCCGGTCTTGATGTCGTATTGGTGATAGGTCTTGGGGACCGGGCGGGTCCACCAGGGGCTCTTGATCTCCTTCGCATAGTGGCTGTTGGCAGGAAATTCAGCCAGTTGCTTAACCGCAGCCCCGTCTTTGGCTTCCGCAAGAAGAATCTGGTAATGAGTCGCAGGCCCCTCCCCAGGCTCAAGCGCCCAGGCCACCGTGAGGCCGCCGCCTCCGTCGTTCGGGGTGTCGAAAACCCGGACTTCGCGCGGGGCCGCAACTCCGGCCGCCCACAGGCATGCGGGCCAGGCTATGACAAGGGAGATCACTAGTATCAGCTTGCGTGGCCATCCTGTCATGTCGAATACCGTGTTCATCGTCAGCCTTCGATGAGTTCCACGTTGGCCCTGGGAATCACGGTCGAGCTTCCGTCCGCGAATCCGACTTCGAGCACCCGGACATGGCTTTCGGTTTCAATCAGCCGCAAATCCGGCGGCAGCGACTTCACGTTGCCGATCCGGCCGAACAGCGGATCGCGGATGACCCGGACCTGATCGCCGGCCTGGATGCCGGCCCGCTCCTCTGCTTCTGTGCCGGACGGCTGAGCCGTGGCGGACTTGGAAGGCTTCGGAATGATGATCTCGGGCCGGATGACGCCGGCCCTGATTTGCGTGGCGCCTGAAATTGACGCCTTTTGACCTTCATGGGCGGCCAGCAAGGCGAAGGTCTTGGCCGCCATGGGAATCACGCCGAACCCTTCCGTGATGACCAGGGTGAACCCGACCCGTTCCGTTCCGGTGATCGCCACGCCCAGATCATAGCCCAATAGCTCGCGCAAATCCTTATCGTGGATGCCCCCGACGACCAGAGCCGCCACCCCGGTCTCCCTGGCCTTGGCCATCGTGTCGGCCCCCAGGAACGAGCCGCCGACCACGATCTTGCCTTTCATCGCGGGTTGGAGATGGTCCGGCGCGAGCCGTTCATCCGGCGACCGGACCGCCATGGCCAGTTCCCCCCAGGTCTCTCCCCCGATGCCGAAGATGCCCTGCACGAGGCTGGCGGTACATTCCACCATGACCCCCTGACTTGGCAGTTCCTCGACGACGATCCCGTCCACATAGGCCAGGAGTTCCAGGGCCTTGGGCGGCTCGCGTAGGAGGACTTGTCCCGTGATCAGTGAAACGGACTCCAGCTTGCCTGCAATGGGCGACCGGATCTCGGTTCGGAACCACTTGATCAAGGGTTTGCTCTCGGCGATCACTTCATCGCGGGCCACCGACTCCCCTTCCTTCTTGGTCAGGTAGTCTCTGATCTCGTCCGGCGCCGCGCCGAGCAGGTTGGCCACGTTCACCACGTGGACCTTGCCGGCCAGTTCAGTTCGCGCGACCACCGTATCGGCCTGGACCGGCGCGCCGGTCTTCACCGTGACTGTGCCGGGAATGGGCAGGAGCCGCCGTTTCCGCAGCACCGATGTCTCGGTGACCGTCAGCCCTGGTGTGTAGGAATGAGCCATAAAGTCTAAGAGCCTATGGCTGATGGCTTAAGGCACAAGCCAAGAGCGGCAGCCTAACTTTCTTGCTATATGCCATCAGCTATCAGCTCTTTTCTGGATATAAGTCCACCGCATGGTACCACTTCGTGAGCGCCTTGAGTCTGGCTTGGTTGTCGCTCGGCAACTGGAGCGGGCGGCCCCGGCCGTCGAGCAGCAGCCCCACGGCTCCTCCCCTCACTTCACGGGTGACCGGCGTGCCTTTCCCCGAGCCCATGTCCACGCTCTTGGCCGGGCGCAACTCCACCGTCGCCCGTTCCTCCGTGCCGAGGGGCAGGAGCGTCAGGTCGCCGAAGGCCAGGGTACCGGTCTCAAGGGGGCGGTTCCCGCCGAAGGTGATCGTATAGTCGGCGCAACGTTCCCCGTCCTTCCCCTGCCCGATCGGCGCGACACAGGTGCCCAGGTAGACCATACAGTCGCGGACGAATACGTCCGTCGCCGCCTGTTCGTTGACCGTGGAGAGGACGCCCAGGTGCGGCATCATGAAGATGCTGTCCACGGAGAGGACCGTGAAGCCGAGCGGCTCGTAGGCGTCCACCATCATCAGCATGGATTGGATGCGGCGCGGCGCGTGGGACAGGATGCCGCCGCTGCCGACGATCAGGTCCAGCTTCAACATGTCGATCAGCGTCTTGCCCGAGGCCTGCTGCTCGAAGATGTCCGAGATTGTCCGTTCCTGCTGGACACCCTTCAAGCCGGTAGCCAGGGACTTGTGATGGATGAGGGCCAGCCGCAGGGCTTCGCGCGAGATGGCCTGCTCTATCTGGAGCTCGTCCAGAGTTTGGGGAATGGTCGTCGGCCGGATCATCTTGTTCTTGATCCGGTTGCGCAGGGTCTGCTCCTCGAGCGTAAAGGGCACCCAGCGCATGATGTTCGCCAGGCCCGCCTCGGCCAGGACGTTGGAGATGCTGTAGGACATGCCCAGGTTGGCGCTGACGGTGCGGTTGAAGGTCTCCCCGAAGACGGAGAAGACGTCCGTGGTCGCGCCGCCGATATCCACGCCGATCAGGTTCAAGTTCTCCCGCTTGGCGATGGTCTGCATGATGAGCCCCACCGCCGCGGGGGTCGGCATAATCGGGGCCCCGGCCCAGTCGATCAATTTCTTGTAGCCGGGCGCCTGGGCCATGACGTGCTCCAGGAACAGATCGTGGATCTTGTTCCGGGCCGGAGCCAGGTTTTCCCGCTCCGTCGTGGGGCGAAGATTCTCGGTGAGGGTCAGAGCAGTCTTGTGCCCCAGGATGTCCTTGATGCGCGGCTGCGCGTCCTTGTTGCCGGCATAGATGAGCGGGAGCGAATAGCTCATGCCGAGCCTGGGCCGAGGCTCGGCCGCCGCGATGTACTCGGCCATCTCCACCACGTGGGTGACGGTGCCGCCGTCCGTTCCGCCGGAGAGGAGGATCATGTCCGGCCGCAGCCTCCTGATCCGCTCGATCTTCTCGTGCGGTAAGCGGCCGTCGTTGCTGGCCAGGACGTCCATGACGATCGCGCCGGCTCCCAGGGCGCAGCGTTGCGCGCTCTCCCCGCTGATGTTTTGGACGACCCCGGCCACCATCATCTGCAAGCCGCCCCCGGCGCTGCTCGTGGAGACGTAGATGTCCACGCCGACCTTAGCCCCCTGTTCCTCACGGGCCGGCGTGATGATGCGCTCCCCGTCCAGAATCTTGCGGCCAGACAGTTCTTCGACTTCGGCAAAGGCGTTCAGAACGCCTCGGGTGACGTCTTCAAAGGGGGCTTCCACCGTGGTGGGCGCTTCGCCTCGGAAGGTCTGTCTGTATTCGTTGCCGACTTTCTCGATCAGGATGGCCTTGGTCGTGGTGCTGCCGCAGTCGGTGGCGATTATCACAGAGAGCGGGTGATCTCCCTGCTGGCTTGTCGACGAGGCGGACGAGGGCGTCATTGAGGCGCAGCCGTCCCGGGAGTGCTGAAGGCGTCAATCATGGCGATGAGGCGGGAAATGGCGTCGCGCCTTTCAAGCAGGTGAGCCGCCAACTCAACCTCTCGCGCGTCGCAGGCCAGGTCGAGGATGGGGGCCAGGAAGTGCAAGGCCTGGCTGCCGAGGAAATTCATCGGCCCGGCCGACTCCAGAAACAGCAGCGCCGGGCCGGACATCTTCCGCCGGACGATGGTCTTTGCCACTTTCTCCAGCAGCGCCGTCTCCTCGGCGGTGAGCGGCTTGTCGGGTGAGCCGAGGGCAAAAGCATGTCTAAAGCTGGCTTTCAGCCGGTCAAGCTTCCGGTCCAGTTGCGTTTTGGCCTGTGGGTTCATCGGGAAGAAAATCCAGGAAATGCAGCAATGACAGCATTATAGGGAGGGGTCGGAAGAGAGTCAATGAACGTCGGGCCGCTGTCGCTTAGGGGCAGAGCCTTGTTGGTGCGCCGTAAGCCTCGCCTCTGCTTGGCTGCGGAACTTGTCCCGTCCCGAGCGTTGCTCGAACGGGACTTCATACAGTCCTCGCCACCCGTCTCCGACGGGCCGCGTCGGCTTGCAACGGCGAAGCACTACAGGGCTCCGATGCCGCTCCAGCGGTCCGACCTTCATTGAGAAGAGGGAGGGGCAAGGCAACGGGAGGATTGCGGCAGTTTTGTTCCGCCCTATCCGGCGATAAGCGGCAAACCGCCTGCCTGAGACTCCTCAATGGAGGGCGTGACATTGCTGCTTGATAGCTCTTAAATATTGGCCGATGATTATTGAAGTTGGATCGAGAAATATTCCGCTGAGGCCGGTACAGTACACTCATTAGTTAGGTGGCCTGACCAGTACCTGGGCTGAAATACCGAAAAGGTTCCAACTGTCCGATACTCGGAGTGAGAAATGGCAAACGAGCAGGATGATAAATTAAATAGTCTGCTCGGTCCCCGAGGATCGATTGCTGAACGAGCCAAGATAGCCAAGGAACTTGATGACGATAGGTTGCACATGGGGCCTGAGCGAACGTCCGCCGGAGCGGCATGGTCCCCGCCCGGCGTCAGGAGAAGGGAAGCTGGAACTGACCACCGCACCGTGGTCGCAGACCACGGCGACGGGAATTCCAGAAGGCTTCCGCTCCTGACACCGTGGACGGGGTGCCGCGAGAGGCGCGGAAGCGAGAGGACTCATGCCTCCGCTCCCCGCCCTTCGTCAGCCGAGTCAGCTTCTCTTACGAGGATACTTGCTGTTCTGCATGATATGAGCTGCGGACGAGCGGACCGGATTCGACGTGGTTGAAGCCGAGGGCCAGCCCCTCGGTTTTGAAGGCGGCGAACTCATCCGGGTGGTAGAAGCGGGCCACGGGCAGATGGTCCTTGCTGGGCTGGAGATATTGCCCGATGGTCAGGATGTCGCAGCCGACGTCCCGCAAGTCCTGCATCACCGAGTGGATTTCCTCGGTAGTCTCGCCCATCCCGACGATCAGGCCTGACTTGGTGCGCGCGCCCAGCCTCTTGGCCCGACCCAACAATTCGATCGACCGGGCATATTTGCCCTGAGGACGGATGGAGGGAAAGAGGCGAGCGATGGTTTCGATATTGTGGTTCAGGATATCCGGCCGTTCCAACAGAACCAGCCGCAAGGCCTCTTCGTTGCCTTCGAAGTCAGGAATCAGCACTTCCACGGCACAAGTTGGGATCAACCGGCGGATATGGCGGATCGTCTCCGCGAAGATCGCCGCGCCCCCGTCCGGCAGCTCGTCCCGGTTCACGGAGGTGATGACGGCATGGCGCAATCCCAAGGCCTGGACTGCTTCAGCGACTCGTATCGGCTCTTCCCGGTCCAATTCGAGCGGGCGTCCGGTAGTCACCGCGCAGTAGTGGCAACGTCTGGTGCAGATGTCGCCCAGGATTAGAAAGGTGGCGGTCCGGTTGTTCCAACATTCCCAGACGTTCGGGCAACGGGCCTCTTCGCAGATCGTGTGCAGCCCCAGCCGATCCATGGTCTGGCGGATCTCCCGGTAGTCCGGTCCCTGGCTGAGCCGGACCTTGAACCAGGGAGGCAGTCGCTGCCGTTCCTGGCTGGGACGGGACGCACCCTCCTGCTTGCCGATCTGCTGGAGCGGGACAAAAGTCATTGCGTCTCCTTCGGTTGGGTCAACTCCGACGGATGCTCCAGGACTCGTTTGAATTCGCGCAGGAACTTGGCTCCCTGCATGCCGTCCAACACTCGGTGATCACAGGACAGGGTGACCTTCATGCGCCGTCCTGCTTTCACCTGCTTCCCTTCCACGATCGGGACGTCCCTGATAGCTCCCACGGCGAGGGCCGCGGCTTCCGGCGGCATCAGAATCGCGATAAAATTGTCCACGTCGAACATGCCCAGGTTCGAAATGGAAAAGGTGGCTCCGGTGTATTCTTGAGGTTGGAGCTTTCTACTTCTGGCCCGTTCGAGCAGCGCGCGCATTTCGATCGTGATCTCTTCCAGCGTCTTGGCCCCGCAATTGCGGAGAACCGGGTTCAGCAGCCCATCATCCAGCCCGACGGCAATCCCGATGTCGATTGTCGGATGCTGGCGAATCGCTGTGTTTCCATAGGACACGTTGATCTCAGGATGACGGGCCAGGGCGAGGGCCGCGGCTTTCACCAATAGATCCGTCATGCTGGGGACGTGGGGGTGGTCGCGGCGGCCCTCTTTGAGTTTGGCGCGGATCTGTTCCGCTTCTTCCATGGCAATCTCGGTCGTCAGGTAAAAGTGCGGGACCGGGGCCTTGCTCTGGGTCATGGCCCGCGCAATGGCCTTGCGCATTTGGCTCAATGGACGGTCGGTGCCGAGACCGGGCGTCGGCGACACCCCGGGCCCGCTGGCCATGGCGGCGCGGATATCTTCTTCGACAATCCGGCCTTCCGGCCCGGTTCCGACGAGCGAGGCCAGGTCAATGCCCTGCTCGGTCGCCAGTTTTCTGGCGCGGGGCGACGCCTTGAGCACATCGCTCCCCGCCGGCGAACCGGCTGGTCTGGAGGCGGGGCCGGCTGTTGTCGCCGGCGCGGCTTGGCCCGGAGCGTCCGGCGCGATGGTGTCCGCCAGGGCTGCCGCGATGTCTTCGTCCGGCTCGGCAATGACGGCGATGAGCGTCCCGGCTTTCACCGTGTCTCCTTCGTGCACCAGCAGGTGCCGGAGCGTCCCGGAGGCGAAGGCTTCCAGGTCCATCACCGCCTTGTCCGTTTCGATTTCCGCCAGCACATCGCCGGCCTCGATCCGATCGCCTTCACGCCGCTTCCAGGCGAGGACCACCCCTTCCTCCATGGTATCGGTCAACTTCGGCATGACGACTCGACTGGCCATTGACTGCTCCTCGAACCAACGCCGGCATGCGCTGTGCCGCGGCGGATATTAGAACCCGAAGGACTGCCGCAGCCGGTGCAGCCACCCCCTGAGGCCTTCGCGGTGGCCGGATGGCCGCTCCTGGTCCGGATACTCGACCCAGTCCCTCTGGCTGCCCAGGTAGGTGGCGCCCTGGAAGCTGAGGCGGCTCCTGAGCTGCGTATACCCTTGACCCTGCAGCATGACGATCAGTTGGCTGAGCGCCTCTGCCTGAGTCTCGCAGGGGTCGGTTACGACCGTCGTGGCTTCATAATGGAGCAAGGCCCGGCACCGTTGCTCGACGGGCTCGATTTCCACGAGCCGATTGAATCCCCGGTCCCGCTCATCGACCCCGGCCAGTTGGTGCTTCTCGATGATCTGTTCCGACACGACCTGGTCCTATCAGACTAATTTTCCGCCGCGCGAAAGACCGCGAGCAGGTCGCTCAATGCTATGGTCTTGTTTTGGAGAATCTCGCGTTCTCGTTTTACGTCTTCCACGACTGAGGCATTCGCACTCCCCTGTTTCAAGCAGGTTTCGCCGAGAGTCAGGATGCGGACACATTCCTGTGCCACCTTGTCTTTGACTACGCGGTTGACGGCCATGATGTCGAGCATCTTGGCTTTGGTGGCGGACAGGTGGGCCTGCAGTTCCGCCTCGGGAAACGACCGGCGGGCCGCCTCGTCGCGGCAGCGGTCCAAATACTGGCTCAAGAACACGTAGAGACGGACGAACGTTTCCGTGGTCTCGATATGTGCGGGACTCGACGCATGAATAGCCATGGGGTGCTCTTTCTGCCGGCCTACGCGAGTTGCAGAAGCTTCCGGACAGCCGCCACAATGCGCGCACGGTCTGGAATGGCCGCATCTTCCAGGCGGCGCGCATAGGGCATGGGGACTTCCTCTCCGGTGATCCGTACGATGGGGGCATCCAAATAGTCGAAGGCCTGGGCATAGACGCTTTCCGCAATCTGGGCTCCGAGCCCGGCGAAGCGCCACCCCTCCTCTACGATGACGAGCCGCCCCGTCTTTTTCACGGAGGCGACGAGGCACTCCAGATCGAGCGGTTTGAGCGTGCGAGGATCCACCACTTCGACGCTGATGTCGTCGCAGGCCAAGTCTTGCGCCGCCTCCAGCGCCAATAGGAGCATCTTGGAATAGGCCACCACCGTGACGTCGGTGCCAGTCCGCTTGACCTCCGCCTGACCGATCGGAACCGTATAGTCCCCGTCCGGCACGTCGCCCTTCGTCCCGTATAACAGTTGCGCTTCGATGAACATGACCGGATTCCGGTCCCGCAACGCGCTTTTCAGTAGACCCTTGGCATCGTGCGGCGTGGCGGGGGCGATCACTTTCAATCCCGGGACGTGGCAGAACCACGCTTCCAGGCTCTGCGAATGTTGGGCTGCCAGTTGGTGCGCGGCGCTCCCCGGCCCCCGGATCACGATCGGAACGGACAGTTGCCCGCCGGACATGTAGCCGATCTTGGTCGCATTGTTAACGATTTGATCCATGGCCAGGATGCCGAAGTTCAGGGTCATGAGTTCCACAATCGGGTGGAGTCCGGCCATCGCTGCGCCGATGGCCAGTCCGGTAAATCCGGCTTCCGTGATGGGAGTATCCAGAACCCGCTGGGGCCCGAACTCCTCGATGAAGCCCTTGCTGACTTTGAACGCGCCTTGGTAATGGCCGACTTCTTCGCCGATCAAAAAGATACGCTCGTCGCGGCGCATCTCCTCCCGCATGGCCTGATTCAGCGCTTCTCGATAGGACAGCAGCATGGCTGGCTCTCCTTGCGGCCGTTATTCGACCAGCACGTCTTCATAGAGCGCGGCGGGCGTCGGGTACGGACTGTCCTCGGCAAATCGGACGGCCGTCGTCACGACCTCGCCGACTTCGCGCTCGAGCTGCTTGAAGTCGGCTTCGTGCGCCAGGTCGTGCCGCTCCACGATCGTGCGGAGGAGCAGGAGCGGGTCCCGTTTCCGTTCTTCTTCGACTTCAATTTTGGTTCGGTAGTGACCGTGCGCCGGATCGGCCATGGAATGGCCCATGAACCGGTAGGTACGCGCCTCCACAAAGAACGGCCCCGGTTTAACGCGAAGGCGCCCGACCACATCCTGCAAAAGCCGTCGGACGGCCAACACGTCCATCCCATCCACCTGTTCGGCGGGAATTCCATAGGAACGCGCCGTTTCGAGCACATGGGCAAAGAGAGCCAGGCCTCGCGGACTGGGGGTGCCCATGGCGTAGCGGTTGTTTTCACAGATGAAGACCACCGGCAGGTTCCAGAGGGCGGCGAGGTTGAACGCTTCGTGCGCCTGCCCGGATGGGAGAGCTCCTTCCCCGAAGAAACAGAGCACGACTCGGTCTTGTTTCCGATACTGAATCGCGAAGGCCAAGCCTGTGGCCAGTGGCAGATGGCCTCCAACGATGGCATAGCCGCCCATAAAGTGCCTGGGCGCATCCACTAAGTGCATCGAGCCGCCCTTGCCCTTACAGAGGCCGGTGGCCTTGCCGAATAGCTCCGCCATGACTTTGCCTGGGTCCGAGCCGCGAGCCAGACAATGGCCATGGTCGCGGTAGGAGGTGATCACATAGTCGTCCGGCCGGAGGGCGGCGATCGCCCCGACCGCAACGGCCTCTTCACCGATGTAGAGGTGCAGGAACCCTGCGATCTTGGCTAGGGCGTACATTTCCGCCGACTTTTCTTCGAAGCGGCGGATCAACAGCATCTGCCTGTAAAGGGACAAGAGGTCTTGACGATCCATCAAGACTCATTATGCAGGATGAGCGGAGGCGACTCAAGTTGTGGGTCCGTTCCGCCTGTGGATCAGCTTGTTCTGCTAGAGAAGAATTTTTATGTCGGAGCCCTCAACTTTGATCTCGTAGGTCTTCACGCAAGCCGAGGGGTTGTTGGTACACTTGCCGTCCTTGACGTTGTATTCCCAGCCATGCCAGGGACAGGCAACCGTGTCGCCGGTCAACTCGCCTTCTCCCAAGGGCCCGCCCCGGTGCACACAGGTATTGTCGATGGCGTAGTAGGTCCCCTCCACGTTGAACAGTGCGATGGCTTGGCCGTTGGGTTCGACTGTCAGGCCGCTTCCGGGTTTCACATCCCCTGTTCCCGCTACTCTTATAAACTCGGCCATTGTTTCCTCCTTGGCTGTCGGCATGGGTAGGGTTGATTGTGCCTGCCGTCCGCTGCTTCATTGGGTCTCAAGAGCGCTTGAGCTTCTTCAGCATGCTCTCGATCGGGCTGGACGGTTGGTCCCCGCCCCCCTTCTCCGTAAATTGGGCGGCCAGTTTGGCCGCGATCTCGCGGAAGGCCGCCGCTTGCGGCGAGGCCGTGTTTGCCACCACGATCGGCCTGCCGGTATCGCCGCCGACGCGGATTGCCGGATCGATCGGAATGCGTCCCAGAAAGGGAATGCCCAGCTTTTCCGCAGCCCGCTCTCCCCCGCCGGTCGAAAAGATCTCGGTCCGCTCCCCGCAATGGCCGCAGACGAAGTAGCTCATGTTTTCGATGATGCCCAGCAGGGGCACGTTGACCTTCTGAAACATCATCATGCCCTTCCGCACGTCGTGGAGCGCCACCTCCTGGGGGGTCGTCACCGTGATCGCGCCGGAGAGGGGCACCAGTTGCGAGATGGTCAGTTGCGCGTCGCCTGTGCCGGGCGGGAGGTCCAACAGCAGATAGTCCAGCTCTCCCCAGAGTACGTCCCGGAAAAATTGCTGGATAGCCGTGTGGATCATGGGCCCTCGCCAGACGACCGCCGTTTCTTCCGGCACAAAGAAGCCCATCGAGATGATTTTGACTCCGTGGCTCTCGGCCGGCTTGATCTTGCCGTCCTGCTGCTCGGGCGCTTTAGGCACTCCCATCATCATCGGAATGTTGGGGCCGTAGATGTCGGCGTCCATCAGGCCCACTCTTGCCCCGGAGAGAGCCAGGGCCACGGCCAGATTGGCGGCGACCGTGGACTTGCCCACGCCGCCCTTGCCGCTGCTGACCGCGATGACGTGCTTCACGTCGGGGATCAAGTCCTGTTTGCTCGGCCCCCCTGCTTGCGCTGTCTGTCCCGCGCTTGTATCTGCCATTGCATCAGCCTCCTGCCCTCGCCATGGTGCCGGACGTCGCATGACGCGACGCGGCACAGATCGGTTCGCTGGGTCATGATACGCCCCCCCATCTGATTGAGACAAGGGGCTATTGGGCCGGTACGACGAGGGGGCTAAACTTGATAGCGCTGCAGGTTGGAAGCCAGTCCGAGTTTGGACAGGGTGTAGATGAGCCATTTGGAGGGGTCGAAATTGTACCACTTGGGGCCGTTGCGATAGTCTCGAAGGTGGGCATGGTGGTAGTTGTGATAGCCCTCGCCGAAGGTGAGCAACGAAATCCACCAACTGTCCCGGCTGCTATCGTCCTTCCCGTGCGGCTGGGCGCCCCACATGTGGCAGATCGAGTTGATGCAGAAGGTGGAATTCAAGACCAGGAAGGTCCGGCAGACTCCGGCCAACAGGAAGCAGCTCAGCCCGCCGATCCACCCCCCATGGACGAGCCCGACCACGAAGGGTAGCAGCAGGCCGGAGAGCATGATCGGTAGATAGTACCGGTGCTGCCACATGATCAACGGGTCTTTGCGAAGCTTGCTTTCGTATTTTTCGTCTCGGTAGGGGGACTTGATGAAAATCCAGCCGCAGTGGCTGTGCCAAAACCCTTTCATGGCGTTGTAGGGGTCTTCTTCTTGGTCGCAGCGCGCGTGGTGTCGGATATGGTCTGAGCACCAGCGCAGGGCGGAGTTTTCCAGGGCCCAGCCGCCAGCGACCAGGAAGCAGGCCTTGACCCAATTGGGGCAGTCGAAGCTTCGGTGCGAAATCAACCGGTGATAGCCGACCGTAATGCCCAGGCCGCTGGCCATGTAGAGGATGGCAAACATGACCCAGTCCAAAGTTGTAAAGCCGTAGGCCCAGGCAAAGAGCGGGACGCCGACGAGCGTGGCGACGCTGATGACGCTGAAGAGGATGATGCAGGGGTAGTCGGTTTTCGGAGCGGGTTTGTCCACTGATCCCTCCTCGCTTCCGGCCTGACCGGTGGCTGAAGTTCCTTGTCGGTCCGCGCAAGCTAAAAGTTGGCGCATCCTATCGGAATTATTCACAGTTTTCAAGTAAAACTTTTTCGGGTGTATACTGAGGCAAAGTAATCCTCGGAACGAATTGTCCGCCCGAGGGCATCGGCAAAAGGGATATCGGATGGACATCAATCCCCAGGCGATTGAAGCGGCAACTCTGCGTATCGGCCGGATGCTGGCTGCGCAATCGGCCGGGCACGTCCCGTCGCTGTTCGACCGTCGCTGGTGGTCGAGCAGTCTGCTGGACTGGTGCATGCGCAACGAGACCTTCAAGGTGCAGCTCTTCCGCTTCGTCGACGTGTTGCCGTCCCTGAACAACGATGCGCAGGTGGCAAGACTGGCGGAGGAGTATTTTGCCGGTCTGCAGAGCGGCGCCAATCCCTTGCAGTGGGGGTTGCAGGCTGTGTCGGCAAGCAAGCTGGGCTCGAGGCTAGGCGCCAGGTCGCTCCGCAAACGCATTGAACAGATGGCGCGCACCTTCATTGCCGGTTCCTCGGTGCAGGAGGCTTTGCCGGTGCTGGCCGATCTGTGGAAAGACGGGCGGGGTTTTTCCGTGGACCTCTTGGGAGAAGCCACGGTCAGCGAGAAGGAGGCGGATCAATATCGTGACCGCTGCATCGAGACGTTGACGTTGCTGGGGCGAACTGCCGGTGACTGGCCTTCTTCTTCACGCCTCGAACAGGATCACTTGGGTCCCCTGCCGCGCGTCAACCTCTCGGTGAAACTCTCCGCGCTCTACTCCCAGCTGGACCCCATCGATCCGGAGGGCGGTTTTGCGTCGGTTGCCTCGCGGCTGCGTCCGATTCTGGACCTGGCGGTCCGCCTACCGGCCGGTCTGACGTTCGACATGGAGCAAGCGGAGCTCAAGGATCTGACGCTGATGATCTTTATGCGCCTGCTCTCCGAAGAGGCCTATCGGCAGTACCCCTATGGGAGCATTGCCTTGCAGGCCTATCTGACCGAGTCAGTCCATGATTTGGAGGCTTTGATTCAGTGGGCCGGCAAGCGTACGGCGCCGGTGGGCGTTCGCTTGGTCAAGGGGGCCTATTGGGATTCCGACACGGTCCGCTACCGACAGCGGGGCTGGCCGGTCCCCCTGTTCCGGCACAAGGCCGAGACGGATGCCCACTACGAGGCGATGAGCCGGCTGTTGATCCAACATGCGGATCATATCCGGCCTTCGTTTGGGACGCATAACCTCCGCAGCTTGGCCTATGCGCAGGCTCTGGCGGACGCAACCGGGCTGCCTCCCGAGGCTTGCGAGTACCAGATGATCTTCGGTATGGCCGAACCGCTTCAGAATGCCGTGGTGGCGGAGGGCCGCCGGGTCCGGCTCTATACTCCGGTGGGGGAGTTTCTCCCCGGCATGGCTTATCTGGTCCGCCGACTTCTTGAAAACACTTCCAACGAGTCGTTCTTGCGCAAAGAATATGTCGAAGCTGCTTCGGTGGATTTGCTGCTGGCTCCCCCCGCCCTGCCGTCGTTGAACCGACGGGGTGAACGTGTAGACAGGTTTGTAAACGAACCCCATACGGACTTCTCCCTGGCGTCGGCCCGGGCAGCGATGGCCGAGGCCCTGGCTTCTGTCCGCGCCCTGCGGGACAAGCCTCTCGCCCGCTGGCCGAGCGCCGGTCCGGTTCCATCCGGACCCGAATTGATCTCTCGGAATCCCACTCGGCTGCAGGAGATTATTTGCCGCATGCCTACGGTCGCGCCAGGCGACGTTGCGTCCTCGGTCCATGTCGCGCAAGAACAGCTGCCTATGTGGCGGACGGTGTCGCCCTTGGAACGGGCGGCGTACCTGGTCAAAGCTGCCGCGATCATGCGCCGGCGCCGTATGGAGCTGGCTGCCTGGGAAATTCTTGAAACCGGCAAACCCTGGCGTGAAGCGGATGCGGATGTGGCGGAAGCCATCGACTTCCTGGAATTCTATGCGCGGGACATGAAGCGGTTCGCCGAGCCTCAGCGGTTGGGGCACGCGCCGGGCGAGCAGAACCAGGTGCTCTATGCGCCGCGCGGGGTGACCGCCGTGCTGGCCCCCTGGAATTTTCCGCTGGCCATTCCGACCGGCATGGTCAGCGCCGCGTTGGTGACGGGCAATCCGGTCCTGTTCAAACCGTCGGAGCGGTCACCTCGGGTCGGCCACCTATTGATGGAGGTGTTTGCCGAAGCCGGGCTGCCGAACGGCACCTTGCAATTCGTGCCCGGCGGGCCTGAGATTGGACGGGCGTTGGTCGGCCATCCGGATGTGCGGATGATTGCGTTTACCGGGTCGAAGGATGTCGGACTCTCGATCCTGGCTCAAGCGGTCTCCGTCGAGCCTGGACGGCAGGGCCTCAAGCACGTGATCGCCGAGATGGGCGGAAAAAACGCGATTATCGTGGACGATACGGCAGACCTCGACGAGGCTGTGACGGGGGTTGTGGCCTCCTTTACCGGCTACCAGGGGCAGAAGTGCTCGGCCTGTTCGCGGGCCATCGTCCATGAAGCGGTCTATGGGTCCTTTCTGCAGCGGCTGGCGGATGCGGTTCACAGTCTGTCGATCGGCGATCCGGAAGACCCGAGAACCAGGATGGGGCCGCTGATCGACGAGCGGGCTTGTGCCAAGGTGCGAGAGTACATTCAGATCGGGAAGCGCGAGGGACGGCTGGTTTTGGAACGGCAGGTGGAACGCGAGGGGTATTTTGTCGGGCCGGCCGTGTTCGCCGATGTACCCCCTGGTGGACGGCTGGCACAGGAAGAGATTTTCGGCCCGGTTTTGGCTGTGCTGAAGGCGCAGGATTTCGGCGACGCGGTTCGCCTAGCTAATGATTCCCCCTACGCCTTGACCGGTGGCGTCTATTCGCGGAGCCCCGCCAATATCCGACTGGCGGAGGAGTCCTTCGATGTCGGCAATCTCTACATCAACCGTCCCATCACGGGGGCGCTGGTGGGCCGCCAGCCGTTCGGCGGGCATCGTTTGTCCGGCGTGGGAGCGAAGGCGGGCGGGCAAGGCTACTTGAATCAATTCATGGTCATGCGGGTGACCAGTGAAAACACCCTGCGCCGGGGGTTTGCTCCCGCGGACTGAACTACCGGGAGCCGATCACCACTTCTTCGAGTTCTTCCATGATCTCGGTGATGAAGCCCTGGTCCGTCTTGACCGGCGGGAGTTCTTGCCGCTCCACGTACTTGACCAGCCCTACTCCCCTGGCAAACCAGGCGGTCATCACGTCGGTACCGTAGACCTTCCTCCCGCTTTCCGAGAGGGTAATGTGCATCCGCATCCGGGCCTCGATCCGGATGGCGTCCTGATACGTACCGGCCGGAACGGAGACGGTGTCCTTGCCCAGCACGTGCACGCTGGCCTCGGCATCCACCTTCTCTTCCTGTTCATCCCCGTCCAGATCCGCGCCGAGCGTCACGCCCCTTCGATCGAATTGCTGAAACGAGGATGGGATGACCAGGGGGAATCGAACAATCTGATAGGGCACCAATTGCTTTTCCAGCGGGGTGCCCGGCTGAGACCCGTAGTAGACGATTCCGACCGCGTCTCGCCGATAGTAACTGTCGCTGGGGCCGTGGTCGCCGGGATTGGTGTCGTGAAAGGCCTTGACCGTGACGCCTTTCAGGTTTTCGACCCCCTTGACGGTCGAGACGTTGATAAACCCTTTGCCGGCTATTTTCTGGAGCGGCCCTTCTTCCACATACCCCCGGTATTTCCAACGGCTTCCCGGGGTGTCGGGGAAGTACTCCTCGGCATGGGCGATGATTTCAGGCTCGGCGCCGGCAGCGAGGGGGAGAGCCGGGTGGGATAGAAACAGCAGCCCAGCGGCTGTCATGGTCAAGAGGGTCAGCTTGAACGCGTCGTTGGGCATCGCAACTCCTGCTCAATACGGTGGCGCGACACGGTAGCACAAGTGTTGGAAATCGAGCAAGGCTGAAGCGCGTGTAACCGGCCCGGCCTCCTTGTGTTTTCTCGGGTCAATTCATGATAATGCCATCGTGGGCGACGCGCGGACACCTTCACTACGGGACGGATCCGATGGGTACTGAGTCCTCCAGGCACTCCTCCGTGCTGATTACCGGCGGCTCCGGTGTCATTGGCAGGGCCCTCTGTGTGGAATTCGGCCGTGCCGGGTGGAACGTCGGGGTCCACTACCGAGCGAGGCGGGAGGAAGCGGAGCGCACCGCTGCCGCAGTCGTCGAGTGCGGTGGGATGGCCTCTTGCCTGCAAGCCGATATCCGAGAGTCTCAACACGTGCAGACGATGGTCGATACCTTCCGCTCCCAATGGGGACGCCTGGACGTGCTCATCTGCAATGCGGGACAGGCCGGCTCGGGGCTGGTGCTCAAAATCAGTCGGGAGCGGTGGGCGAGCACAATTCAGACGAACCTCACCGGGACGTTTCACTGCTTTCAGGCGGCGGGTCCCGTCATGATCGGCCAGGGTGGAGGCTCCGTGCTGGTCGTCACTTCCTTCGCTGCCTTGCAAGGGACGACCGGGCAGGCCGCCTATGCTGCGGCCAAGGCGGGTCTCCTGGGGCTGGTGAAAAGCGCGGCTCGCGAATGGGGCGTTCACAACGTCCGGGTCAATGCCGTCTGCCCCGGATGGCACCGCTCGGATCTGGCCGGCTCGGCGATGCCGACGGAATCGGAACTCCATGAGGCGATGGGCGTAAACCAACATGTTCTGGGGCGGTTGATGGACGTGGAGTCGGTCGCTCACTCTGTCTATCACCTGGCCTTGCTGCCCGCCGCCTCGGGTCAGATTTGGAATCTGGATAGTCGCATCCTCTGATGGCAGGGTTCTGACCATGACGGGTCTTTCTCGGAGCGCGTCTCCCCTATCGCCCCCTGCACCCTCTGGCTGCTTTGTGACCGGAACGGACACGGGCGTGGGTAAGACGGTGGTCATGGCCGCGCTGGCCCTCTGTTTGAGGCGACGAGGAGTTTCCGTCGGCGTGATGAAGCCGGTTGAGACCGGTTACGGGGCGAGCTCCGCTGGGCCATCCGATGGGGAACGGCTTCGCGCCTGCTTGGCCGTCGACGATCCCGACGCTTTCATGAGCCCCTATCAGTTCGCTGCCCCCCTTGCGCCGCTGGCCGCCGCCCGACAAGTCGGGGCGGTCATCAGTTTAGATCGCATCGCGGAGGCCTATGGGCGGTTGGCGGCTCGATATCGTTCCGTACTGGTCGAGGGAGCGGGCGGGCTGTGTGTGCCGCTCACCGACCGTGATGACATGCGGGATCTGATCGAGCGATTGGCCTTGCCGGTCGTGCTCGTGGGCCGCTGCGCGCTCGGTGGCGTCAACCATGCCTTGTTGACGCTCGAGGCATTGCAGACGCGGAAGATTTTAGTGCTGGCTCTCGTGCTGAACCGACCGCTTCCGCATCAGGCGGCCTCGGATGCGGACCTGCAAATGGCCTCGACCGTCGAATTGCTCAGAGAACGGAGCGGCGCGCCTGTGCTTGGGCCCCTGCCCTACGTGGCGAGCCTGACCGAGGGGGGCACTGCGGGTGTGTCGGAGCTGGCCCACGATCCGGGCATCGAAACCCTGGCCGACCTGATCAGCCGAAACGGCTCCTGAAGGTTCTGACGGTTGCCGCCACGTCGGACGCCTGCGCCAGGGCTGAAATCACCGCGACCCCATCCGCGCCAGCCTCGACGACGGCTGCGACGTTGTCCTCCGTGATACCCCCGATGGCAAAGATAGGCAGTCTGGTCAGGGTTCTGACTCGGCGCAGCCCTTCGAGGCCGACCACCGGATCATGGTCCCGTTTGCTGGCTGTGGAAAAGATCGGGCCGAAACCAAGATAGTCGGCGTCTCCGGCTATGGCGGATTGAACGTCGGCCTCTCGGTGGGTGGAGATGCCGATCAACTTGTTCGACCCCATGAGGGACCTGGCGAGGGGCAATGGAAGGTCATCCTGGCCCAAGTGGACGCCGTCGGCCTCGACCGCCAGGGCCAGATCGCAGCGATCGTTGACGATGAACAGCGCCTGCACGTCGGCGGCCACTTGGCGGAGGTGCAATGCCTGGCGATAGGCGATCAGGGCGGAATCCGTCTTGTTGCGGTACTGAAACAAGCGTGCGCCGCCGGCGGCCGCCTCACGCAAGAGCTCGCCCAAGGGCTTGGGGCCTGACGCCAGGGGGTCTAGGATGACGTAGAGGCCCTTGAGCAGAGATGAACGGGTTGGATGCGCAGCCACCTGGGTCAGGGCGCAGGGTTGACCGGGTGGTTGGCCAAGAAGCGTTCGAGGTAACTGGTCGAGACCCGGCCTTTTTGGAATTCTGCGTCGCTGAAGATCCGCCGGTGCAGCGGGATCGTGGTCTTGATCCCCTCGATCACAAACTCCCCCAGCGCCCGGCGCATCCGCGCCATGGCTTCCTCGCGATCCTGCCCGTGGGTGATCAGCTTGGCGATCAGGGAATCGTAGTGAGGGACGACGATACTGTTGGCTTCCATGGCCGAATCCACCCGGACGCCGATTCCGCCGGGCGGATGGTAGCGGAAGATCGGACCGGGACAGGGGGTGAACTTCTCCGGATCTTCCGCGTTGATCCGGCATTCGAAGCTGTGGCCCGACAATTTGATGTCCTGCTGCCGGAAGGCCAGGGGCAACCCCGCCGCGATCCGAATCTGCTCCTTGATCAGGTCGATGCCTGTGACCATTTCCGTCACCGGATGCTCGACCTGGATCCTGGCGTTGACCTCCATAAAGTAAAAGTTCTGGTCCTTGTCCAGCAGGAATTCGACGGTGCCGGCATTGCGGTAGTGGGCGGCCTTGATGGCTTCGACGGCCACGCGGCCCATCTCGCGGCGCAAGCGGTCATCCACGGCCGGGGACGGCGTTTCTTCGACCAGCTTCTGGTAGCGGCGTTGGATCGAGCAGTCTCGTTCCCCCAGGAACACCACGCGGCCCCGCTCGTCGGCCAGAATCTGTACTTCGATGTGGCGGGGCTCCAGAAAGTATCGTTCGAGATAGACGCCCTCGTTGCCGAAGGTGGACTTGGCTTCGGCTTGTGCCGTCTGAAAGGCCCGGACCAGTTCCTCTTCCTTGTTGACCACGCGCATGCCGCGGCCGCCCCCACCGGCGGACGCCTTGATGATGACCGGAAACCCGATCTTGCGGGCGGCTTCCAGCGCGTCGCTTTCGCTGCGGAGTTCGCCAGGGCTGCCGGGAAGGACCGGAATGCCGCGGCGGATCATGAGCTCCCGCGCTTTGGCCTTGTCCCCCATCATGGCGATGTTTTCGGAAGTGGGCCCGATGAATTTCACGCCGATGGATTCGCAGACTTCCGCAAAATGTGCGTTTTCGGCCAGAAATCCGTATCCGGGATGGATGGCATCGGCGCCGGTAATCTCAGCGGCGCTGAGCACATTGGGGATGTTCCGATAGCTGAGTGCGCTCTCGGCCGGCCCGACGCAGACATGTTCGTCCGCGGTCCGCACGTGCACCGAGGCCGCATCCGCCTCGGAATGGATCGCGACGGTCTGGATCCCGAGCTCTTTGCAGGCCCGAATGACCCGGAGGGCGATTTCCCCTCGATTGGCGACGAGCACTTTCTTAAACACCGAGACTCCTGAGGGGTGGTCGTTCTTATGACGCGGACGCGGGCGCTATCAGGAACAGCGGTTGCCCGTATTCGACGGGCTTCGTGCTTTCAGCCAGGATTTTGACGACCCGGCCGTCCAGCTCCGATTCGATCTCGTTCATGAGTTTCATGGCTTCCACGATGCAGAGCACCTGGCCCTTCTTGACCACATCGCCCTCGTTCACATAGGGATCGGCGTCCGGAGACGGTGACCGGTAAAATGTGCCGACGATCGGCGAGGTGACCGTCACGGCCCCGTCGGCTTCCGCCGTCGGACTTGGCTCAGCGCTGGGCTCCGGTTGCGCGACCTGGCCGGCCGAGGAGTTTTCCCAGGCGACCGGTTGGCTGGAAGTTGGAAAGAGGTCCCGGCGCACCCGGACTCTGACGCCGTCCCGTTCCAACTCCAATTCCGTCAGGTGGTGCTGCTGCAACAGCTCGACCAGTTGCGCGATATAGTTGCGTTGCGCCCGGGAGAGATCCTGCGAAGCGCCGGTGCTCGGAAGGCGGGTCTCCGCCTGCGCGGACTTGGGGCGGGTCGGCTTTCGTGCTGGTTGGCGGTGCGGCTGTGTCTTCTTCACCTGACGCGCTCCACGTATTCCCTGGTTCTGGTGTCGATCTTGATCACTTCGCCGATTTCCAGATACAGGGGAACCTTGATCACAGCGCCTGTCTCCACGATCACGGGTTTGTTCCCACCTGATGCCGTATCGCCGCGAACGCCTGGTTCGCCGTCCACCACTTTCAGTTCAATGAAGATGGGCAATTCCACGGCGATTGGTCGGTGCTCATAGACCAATATTTTTGCAATCATGTTCTCTTTGAGCAGGTCCGCGTTCTCGCCGAGTTGTTTCTTTTCATAGGTAAACTGCTCGAAAGACTTAATGTCCATGAAAGTGTACGAATCGCCGGCGGCGTACAAAAACTGCATTTCCCGCTCTTCCAGGTCCGGCTCCTCGAATCGTTCGCCCGAGCGGAAGGTCCGATCGAGAATGTTGTTGGTCTTGTAGCTTTTCAGCTTGGTGCGGACAAACGCGCCCCCTTTACCTGGCTTCACGTGCTGGAACTCGACGATGTAGTATGGGTCGCCCTCCACCATCAGCCTGGTCCCATTGCGAAAATCTGCGGTTGAAATCACGAGTCAGAACCCCTTTCTGTCTTGCTTAGACGACTCAGTCGGCGGCGGATGCACGCGCGTGCCGCACGTGATCGACGGCCGCCTTGATGCCCAAGAGATAGCCGGCAGGCCCGAAGCCGGAAATTTGTCCCACCGCCACGGCGGCGATGTACGACCGCCGGCGGAACTTTTCCCGCGCATGGATGTTGGTGAGATGCACCTCTACGGTCGGGACCTCCACGGCGGCAATGGCGTCTCTGATGGCGACACTGGTATGGGTGTAGCCGGCCGGATTGATGACGATGGCGTCGAAGCGGTCGCGGGCGTCCTGTATCCAGGTGACCAACTCCCCTTCCTGGTTCGATTGCCGGCTCTCCACGTAGATGCGCTCTTGCTTGGCCAGCTTGGCCATTTGCGCCTCGATGGTATTGAGCGTCGTGCGGCCATAGAGCGATCGCTCGCGCGTTCCCAACAGATTCAAATTGGGCCCGTGCAGCACCAGGATGCGGAGCGTCGACCGGGCTTTCGTGGTGTTCGTGCGCGTCGCCATGACCAACTCGGGTTTCGCTTGCCGAAGTCATGCATTGTAGCAGCCTTCAAGTAGGTAGTAAATAAAAGAACATGGGAGCGGAGCCGGCGATGCGAGGGGGAGTGCTCGCGCTCGGCCGTGAGTCGGCGACGATCAGGCGCCGCCTTTCGAAGACCCCGGTTTTCGGCGAGGGCGGATCAATGTCAAGACGGCATCCAGAATGTGATCGGCCAACTCCCGTTTCGGCAGGAGTCCCAGCTCCCTGACCTGGCCGTTACGGTCGATCAGTGTGGCGGCGTTGGTGTCGGAGCCGAACCCTGAGCCTTCGGCGGCAACGTTATTGCCCACGATCAGATCCAGGCCTTTCCGTTTCAATTTGGCCGTCGCCTGAGCCAGCATGGATTCGGTCTCGGCGGCGAAACCGACGAGAATCTGGTCGCTTCGTTGTTGCGAGAGTTGTTGCAGAATATCGTCGGTCGGGACCAGATCCAGCTTCTTCCAGTACCCGCCTTCCTTTTTCAATTTGGCGGAGGATGGCCGTAAGGGTCGGAAGTCCGCTACCGCGGCTGCCATGACGACGACGTTGGACCAGGCAAAGCGTGCCAGCAGCGCCTTCTGCATCTCCTCCGCCGTGACGACATGAATCAGGTCGACGCCGGGAGGGGGAGGAAGTGTCGTGGGGCCGCTGACCAGCGACACGGCGGCGCCGCGTTCGCGCGCGGCCTGTGCAATGGCGTACCCCATCTTGCCGGACGAGCGATTGGAGATGAATCGCACCGGATCGATGGCTTCTTGCGTCGGACCGGCGGACACGAGCAGTCGTTGGCCGGCCCAGTCCTGTCTCGGAGCGAGCGCTTGCTCCAGTGCGGCCATGATCCGGGATTCTTCCGCCAGGCGTCCGAGTCCGATTCGACCCGATGCGAGCGGCCCCTCTTCCGGGTCCAAGACCATCACCCCCCGCGATCGAAGCGTTGCAACATGGGATTGAAGGGCCTGGTGGTGCCACATCCCGCCATCCATCGCGGGTGCGACGATCAGCGGACCGGTCACGTTCAACAGCAGGGTGCTGAGTAGGTCGTCCGCCAAGCCCAGCGCGCATTTGGCCAGCAAGTTGGCGGTGGCCGGGGCCACGATCACCGCATCGGCGCGCTCGGGCAGAGTCAGATGCGGCATGTCCTGCTGGGCGGCGAAGAGATCGGTGGCAACCGGATGTTTGGAGAGGGTCTCGAAGGTCAGCGGCGTCACGAAGCGGCAGGCGGCCTGCGTCATGACGACCGAAACGTCGGCACCTTCCCGCATGAGCGTCCGCAACAACCCGACGGCCTTGTAGGCTGCGATGCTGCCGGTCACGCCGAGCACAAGACGTTTCCCTGTCAACTTCATGGGCGGCTCGACCCTCATCGGGATGTCCCGTTACTCCTCACTGTCCGATTCCGCTGGTTTGGGCGAGTCATCCACATAGACGCTCAGCTCCTTCTTAATCTCCCGGGCGTCCTCTGCCGACTCCACTGGGACGGTTCGCTCCAGTTCGCCCTCCCGCCCACTTTTGGCTTCCTTGAGAGCCTGTCGGGCCTCTTTTCCTGTGAGGAATTTGATCCGTCCCTTCAAGACTTCGTCGAGTGCCTGGGTGGTCTCCTTCGTGAACCGGACCGGGCCTATAGGCGGCGCGCCTTGCATCAAGTGTTTTGCTCGCTGGGCGGCCGCGATTACCAGGCGATGGCGCGAATCGAACCGTTCTTGGTTGGCTTCTGGCAACAACGAAAGCATGTCGATCATGGGCGTCTGTTCTCCTGTTGTGGGGTGAGAGTGGATCCGTCTCTGACCGTGGAAGTGTCGTCTTTTTCGCGAATAAAGTTTTCTTCAAGCCAGCCGATGTTCAGCCGTTTGGTTTTGATGCGTTCCGCTAGGATGATGGCTTCGAGTTCCTGCAGCGCCTGTTTCATGTCGTCGTTCCGCACGATGTAGTCGTAATTGCGGTAGCTCCAGACTTCTTCCCGCGCTTTTTGGAGCCGCCGTTGGATTTCCTCCGGAGCATCCCCGCCGCGGTTTTCCAGCCTGATCCGCAACGTTTCCAGCGACGGCGGCAGAATGTAGATATAGACCGCATCCTCGAAACGCTTCTTGATCTGGGTGGCTCCTTGAGTGTCGATTTCAAGCAGGACATCCAGGCCCTGGTTCATCATGCCGGTCAATGCGCTGCGCGGCGTTCCATAGAAGTGACCGTACACCGGCGCCCATTCGGCAAACTCGTTCCGTTGGATCATGTCCTGAAACAGTTGGTCCTCCACAAAAAAATATTCACGACCGTGCACTTCGCCCGGCCGGGGCTTCCGTGTGGTGTAGGAGATCGAATGCCGTAATCCCGGCACCGTAGCGACCAATTGCTTACAGAGCGTGGTCTTGCCGGCGCCCGACGGCGCGGACACCACGAATAGCCACCCTTTGCGTTGTCCTGGATCTTGCGGCATGTGTATTGGTTGTGACCGGCGCCTCAGCGAGGTTACTCGATATTCTGGACCTGCTCCCTGATCTTTTCCATCTCACTCTTCAGCCGAACCACGTGCCCGGCAATTTCGGCATCGTTGGCTTTGGACCCGACGGTATTCACTTCCCGCCCCATTTCCTGCAGGAGAAAGTCCAGCGTTCGGCCCACGGGCTCCCGGCTGGTGAGGGCCGCTTCGAACTGCGCAAGATGCGATCTGAGTCTGGTCAGCTCCTCTGTGATATCGCAACGGTCGGCATACAGAGCCAGCTCCTGGGCCATGCGGTTCGGATCAAGCTGTCCCGTCCCGCTCAGCTGCGCAATTCTGGCTTGCATGCGCGCGAAGTGCTCGCGCACCGAGTCGGGGGCGCGAGCGTCGATGGCCTGGGCGGTCTTGCGGACCAGCTTCAGCCGCTGCGCGATATCCTGCGCCAGCGTACGCCCTTCTCGTCGGCGCATGCCGTCAAGATCGGTTAGGCCTCCCGTCATCAGCCGGGATACCTTCTGCCCCAGACGCCGGTCGTCCAGGGGCGCTTCGGAAAGCACGAAGATCTCACGGAAACTGGCCAGCAAGGCCAGATCGATCTGGCCACTTACGCGAAGGCCTGTCTTGAGGGCTTGCAAGCCAGCATAGTACTGCTTGGCGAGAGAGCGGTCAAGGCTCACCCGCTTCTCCCCTTCCACCCTGCCGAAGAGGGACACGGTCGCTTCAATCCGTCCGCGCTGGCATCGAGACTGAATGGTCCGTTTCAGGCCCTCTTCCAAGTCCGACAGGCCCTTCGGCAAACGGATGAATATTTCACAATGGCGATGGTTGACGGAGCGGATCTCCACGGCCACCGATCCTCCGGGCCAGGCGGCTTCGCGTCGGCCGTATCCCGTCATGCTTTTGATCATCGTGCGGCCTTTCCGGTCCAGTCGCAGAGGCTGTAGATCGCGCAATGCGCGCAGCGGGGGGCTCTTGCCAGACACACATAGCGTCCGTGCAATAGGAGCCGTTGAGAGCCTTCCGTCCAGCGCGGCTGGGGTATCAGTTGATGCAGGGCGGCTTCAATTTTGACAGGATCGTCGCTGAATGCCAAGCCGAGGCGGTTCGCGACGCGTTTGACGTGGGTGTCTACGACGACGGCAGGTTTGCCGAAGCAGGCGCCGAGAATGACGTTGGCGGTTTTCCTGCCGACGCCGGCCAGGCTGGTCAGATCCTCCATGTTGGCGGGGACCTGGCCGCCAAAACGGGCCGTGAGCGCCTGTGCGCAGGCGACGATGTTACGGGCTTTGCTCTTGAAAAAGCCTGTTGGTCGGATGAGCGTTTCCAATTCCGTGTGGTCGGCCCGGGCATAGTCTTCGGCTTGCCGATAGCGGGCGAACAACTGCGGCGTGACTTGATTGACCCGCCGGTCCGTACACTGAGCCGACAGGATAGTCGCAATGAGCAGCTGCAGCGGATTTCGGTGAGACAGTTCAACCTGCGCCTCGGGCAGCGTCCCCTTGAGTCGATCCAGAATGCGAGCGGCGCGTCGTTTGGCTGGTGGATTCGGTCCCCCATTGATCCCGGACGTCATGCGCCGGGCAGGTCGTCCGCCTCTCTTTCGGCGGTCGGAGGCAGCGGCAATCATGGGCGGTGCTCCCGGCTAGCGCCCAGGGCCGCCAAGGAAGGCGCCGTCTGTGGTGCCGCATGCAGGGGCGTGAGCCTTGCTCGCATGGTCTGGGCCAGCCGGTCGACCAGTGGCGTCAGGCTTGACGGCTGCAGGGCCGAGATGCCGATCGCCCCGTACCGTCGGCATAAGACGTCCACCTCCTGGTCGGGCAGCCGGTCGCATTTATTGAAGACCAGGATGTGCGGAATGTGATCGAGGTCGAGCTGGGCGAGGATGTCTTCGACCGCTTTGATTTGGGCGGACGGATCTTTAGCGCTGGCATCCACGAGATGTAGGAGGAGGTCCGCGTCCCGGAGCTCTTCCAGCGTGGTGCGGAATGCGCCCACTAGGGCTTGGGGAAGATCGCGGATGAAGCCCACCGTATCGGTGATGATGACCTCCTGTTCATGGGGGAAACGGAGGCGGCGGCTGGACGTGTCCAGCGTTTCAAATGGGCGGTCCTGGGCTGGCACGGTGCTGTCGGTGAGCGCGTTCAGCAAGGTCGATTTGCCGGCGTTCGTGTACCCCACGATGGAGATAATAGGGAGCATGTGGCGGACGCGGCGCGCCCGTCGCTGGTCCCGATGGCGAGTCAGGTGCACGAGTTCCCGCTCCAGGTGGCCGATTCGATCACGGACTCGCCGTCGATCCGTCTCCAGTTTGGTCTCGCCGGGTCCTCTTCCCCCGATGCCTCCCCCGAGGCGCGACAGGGCCGTGCTTTTTCCGGATAGACGCGGCAACAGATACCGGAGTTGAGCCAGTTCAACTTGCACTTTACCCTCACGGCTGTGGGCTCGGCGGGCAAAGATATCCAGGATAAGTTGTGTGCGGTCGATCACTTTCATTTCCGTCAGGTCCGCGATCGCTCGCACCTGGGCCGGGGCGAGGTCTTGATCGAAAATCAGCAAGTCCGCGCTTTGATGGAGCGCCGTGATCACGACATCCTTGAGCTTGCCGCTGCCCAACAAGTATTTCGGATGAATCTCCGGGGTTCGCTGGACGACGGTGCCCAGCACGGTGATCCCGTCGGAACGGACCAATTCGGCGAGTTCGTCCAACCGCTCCTCCTGGTCGGCCCGCGACTGCTTGGAGGCGCTGATTAGAATGGCGGTCTCATGGCCGGCTTTGACCTCGTGGCTGGCTTTTCCTCGGGCCAGCTCGGCCTCCAACGACTCCACGAATTTTTGACAGTCCAATTCAAAGGCATAAAAGGGCGTTGTCGGCATGATGTCGCAGACATGGCCTTGGGGGTTCGGGGGCAGGAGATGGGCGACTTGCACGTCGGCCGGCAAGCCGTTGGACCCGACGCCGATCGCGGCGATCAGGTCCAGTCGCAGCAAGGCCAAGTCGGTGACATCGTCCTGGCTGAGCGGTTCGTTGTGCAGGTGGGTGTGGATCAGCCGCACACCGCGGAGTAGCCGGTTGCCCAGACGCAGACGGGAGAGGTCGTTAAGTACCAGCTCGTGCCCGTTCCCGACGATCACTTGCTCGATCAGCCCGCGCCGGTTGATCAGCAGGCCGAGTTGGCATCGAAGCTCTTGGGACAGCTCGGTGCAGGCCCGCGCCAATTCGTTGCTGATGAGCTTGTCCACCGGGACGCGCCGGCGGTAGAGGTGTTCCAGCTGCAGGAGCTGGCTGGCCTTGAGACCGTTGATGTTGCCGAGAACGGTGGGAATCTGAAACCTCCCGATCAGGCCGGTTGCGTGAGGGGTTTGCGGCGCTTGCCGGATGCGCCACGAATTCGGAGACGGGACACAGCGGGAAAACTAAGCCCTGCCTCCGCTTCCATTTCCCATGATGCGACATGGCCTCGTCGATAGGCCCGCAGGCCGGCGGCGGCGATCATCGCCGCGTTATCTGTGCAATAGACCGGATCGGGCAGCGCCAGAAGTACCCCTTCGTCTTGTGCTCGCTGGGTAAGCCTGGTCCGCAACCGGCTGTTTGCGGAGACTCCTCCGACCACCGCGACGGTCTTCACGCCGCTCCGGCGGGCGGCTGCGAAAGTTTTGCTCACTAGCACATCCACGATGGCCTCCTGGAACCCCGCCGCGATATCCGCGACGGGCCTGGGACGGCCGGCTCGATCGAGGTCCCTGAGGTAATACCGGAGCGAAGTCTTAAGGCCGCTGAAGCTGAAATCCAGGTTGCCGGGCTTCGCGTACGGCCTCGGAAACCGCACGGCCTCTGGATTGCCGGAACGAGCCACCCGATCGATGGCCGGGCCGCCAGGAAATCCGAGGGCCAACATGGCGGCGGCCTTATCGAAGGCCTCGCCTGCGGCATCGTCTAATGTGTGCCCCAATAATTCAAACCGGTCGTCCGATTCAGCCAGGTACAGGTGGGTGTGGCCGCCTGAAACGACCAGGACCACGCAGGGAAAGGGAAAGTCAGGTCGATTGATCCATGCGGAGGCCACGTGGCCTTCCAGATGGTGGACGCCGATCAGGGGAATCCGCAAGGCATAGGCCAAGGCTTTGCCGTAACTCACCCCCACTAAGAGCGCTCCGGCGAGGCCGGGGCCGCGTGTGGCGGCAACGGCATGAATGTCCGTCCAGCCAAGGCTGGCTTGCTCCATGGCGGTCTTGACAAGGGCCTCGATAGTTTCGATATGGCGCCTGGCGGCCAGCTCTGGCACTACGCCGCCATATTTGGCGTGGACATCGTGCTGCGAGGTCAGGACCGAGGAGAGCACGTGCCCCGTCCCCGCAACGACAGCCGCGGCAGTTTCGTCGCACGAGGTTTCAATGCCAAGAATGACCGGTGTCGAAGATGTCATTGTCATCAGGGGCACGGCTGCCGACGATTAGGCATCAGTGCAGGACTGGCCTGGGAAAGATAGGGATAGATGTGATGAGTCGTGGAGTGGAGAGCACCCGAGTAGCCGGTTCCATACGAGACGACCCCCGTGGGAGTCCCCACGAGGGTCGTGCCGTCCATTCGTCCACGGCTGAAGAAAATGTTGAGTCACGTGAGGGTGAGTGCGTAGTGGTGGAAGGAATCACACCTCCGCCATCGCTTCTTCCTCCGTAAAGATGGGCAGGCCGTCCCGCAGAAGAACCTTGATCTTCCGGACATCCTTGAAGCGCCCCTTGATCAGTTCCTCCGACAGCGGGTCACCGATATTCTTCTGGATCGCGCGCCGCATCGGCCTGGCCCCGTATAGGGGTTGGTACCCTTCCTGGATGAGCCAATGCTTGACGTCATCGCCGACCTCCAATTGGACACTGCGTTCCAGGAGACGGCCGTTAAGCTCTTTGATCAGAATATCCACGATGGTGACTAAATGTTCCTTCTCGAGTTGGTGGAAGACAACGACTTCGTCGATACGATTCAAGAACTCTGGGCTGAATGAGCGGCGCAGCTCAGCCAGCACCTCGTCTTTGATGCGACGATTCTGCTCCGCTTCGGCTCGTTGGAAACCGAGCGCCACCCCTTTTTGGATCAGCTTGGTCCCGAGGTTCGACGTCATGATCACGACCGTATTTTTGAAGTCCACTTTGCGGCCCAAACTGTCGGTCAGAACGCCATCGTCGAGGACCTGCAACAGCAGGTTAAAGATATCTGGATGGGCTTTTTCTATTTCATCGAACAGCACGACCGAATAGGGCCGGCGTCGCACGCGCTCGGTCAACTGGCCCCCTTCTTCATAACCGACATAGCCCGGAGGGGCGCCGAAGAGTCGTGAACTGGTGAACTTTTCCTGGTATTCCGACATGTCGATACGGACCAGGGCATCCTCGGAATTGAACAGAAACTCTGCTAGGGCTCGTGCGAGCTCCGTCTTGCCGACACCTGTCGGGCCCAGGAAGATGAACGAGCCGATGGGCTTCTTGGTTTCCTTCAAGCCGGCCCGCGACCGACGGATGGCTCGGCATACGGCGGAAATGGCCTCTTCCTGACCCACGATGCGCTTGTGGAGGTAGTCCTCCATATGGAGCAACTTGCTGGATTCTTCTTCTTCCAGCTTGAACAGAGGGATGCCGGTCATCTTCGATACGACGTAGGCGACGTCGTCTTTGGTGATGACGGGCTTGTTCTTTTCCTGGTTTTTCTTCCACTCGCGCTTGGATTCGTCCAGGAGCTTGCGGAGTCGCTCTTCTTCCTCACGGAACTTGACGGCTTCTTCAAAATTTTGGAGCGAGATGGCGAGCTCCTTCTCCCGAGAAACCTTCTTCAGTTCTTGCTCCAAGGCCTTGAGCTCTCCGGGCAGCGCGTAGGTTTGGAGCTTCGCGCGCGACCCAGTCTCGTCGATCAGGTCGATCGCCTTGTCCGGCAGGAAACGGTCCGTGATGTATCGGTCGGACAGCTTGACGGCCTCGGTGATGGCCTCTTCGGTGATCTCCACGCCATGGTGCTCTTCATACCGGTCGCGCAGCCCTTGGATGATGCGGATGGTTTCGTCGATCGAAGGGGGCTGCACATAAATCGGCTGAAACCGCCGTTTCAAGGCGCCGTCTTTTTCAATATGTTTGCGGTATTCGTCCAGCGTAGTGGCGCCGATGCATTGGATTTCCCCTCGCGAAAGGGCGGGTTTCAGCATGTTGGAGGCATCGATCGAGCCTTCTGCGGCTCCCGCTCCGACCAGAGTATGCAACTCATCGATGAAGATGATAATGTTGCCGGCCTGGACGATCTCCTTCATGACCACCTTTAGCCGCTCTTCGAACTGGCCTCGGTATTTGGTGCCGGCCACCAGGGACCCAAGGTCCAAGGCGATAACCCGCCGGGACAATAAATTATCGGGCACCTCAGACATCACAATCCGTTGGGCGAGCCCTTCCACGATGGCGGTTTTGCCTACGCCCGACTCCCCGATCAGAACCGGATTGTTCTTGGTGCGGCGGCTCAGAATCTGGAGGACCCGTTCGATTTCGTCGGCGCGGCCGATCACCGGATCGAGTTGGCCGTCCTGCGCCAATTGGGTGAGGTCCCGGCCGAACTCGTCCAGCGCCGGCGTGTTGCTCTTGCGATCCCGTTCGCGCGGAGCGGACTTTCGGAGGAACGTGACGGTCAGTTGCCGGGCGGTCAGGAGGTTGGCGCCCAGACTCCGAAGAATCTTGCCGCCGATCCCCTCTTCTTCCCGGAGCAGACCGAGCAGGAGATGTTCGCTGCCGATATGGTTGTGGCCGAGCAGGCGGGCCTCTTCGACTCCATACTCGATGACTTTCTTGACGCGCGGGCTGAACGGAATTTCTCCGAAGGTCATCGTCGTGCCGCCTCCGGGCAGATTCCGCTCGATCTCGAGGCGGATTTGTTCCGTGGATAGCCCCATTTTCTTAATGATCATGAGGGCGATCCCATCGGACTCACGGAGGATGGCCAAGACCAGGTGCTCGGTGCCGAGATAGTCGTTCTGGTGGCGCTCAGCTTCTTCCCTGGCCAGGATGATGATCTTGCGACCCTTGTCCGTGAATCGTTCGAACATCCTTCCTCCTTCTGGTTGTCGACAGAGGCTGTCGATCCGGAGCGGGCGGTGAAACGTGGGAACCCTTTAGAATCTTGCCGTAATTCTATAAGCAGGTGGCTGTCCTGTCAAGCCCTGACACGGGAAGCAGATGCGATTGTGAGAGGAGCCGGTGCGAATTGGCGGTGCGATTCGGCGTGGAGATTCTTTCCCGGCCTGTCGAGGCCGGGGCAGCGCGTTGACAACCGGTGGGGCTCCCGATACAATCCTGGCCGCTTTCCAGCATGCGCTCACCTACCGCTGTTGAAGAAGGGTGCCTGGCCCATAGCGCCCGGAGATCCATGAAAACGATCGGTATTCTCACCAAGCCGAAGTTTCCCGATGTCAGGCACATTCTTAAGGACCTCGTGGCCTGGTTAAGAGAACGGGACATGGAAGTCGTGATCGACGGCAAGACGGCGTCCTTGATCGGCGAGCACAGCACCGCCAAGAAGACCCAGATTGCCGCCAGGGCCGATATGGTGTTGGTGTTGGGGGGCGACGGGACGATGTTGAATGCCGCTCGTTTGGTCGAGGAACAGGGGGTGCCGATCCTCGGCGTCAATATGGGCGGGCTTGGCTTTCTGACCGAGGTGACGCTCGACCAGCTGTTTCCGACGCTCGAGCGCGTGTTCGCCGGCGAGTTCACCTTGGAAGATCGGCTCATGCTACGCGCCGAGATTCATCGCCATGGAGAGCACGTGGCGCAGGCCACAGTGCTCAACGATGTGGTGGTGAGCAAGGGAACTTTGGCTCGCATGATCGAGGTGCAAATCGCCATCGACGGTCGGTTTGTGACCAGCTTGCGGGGAGATGGCGTGATCATCTCGACGCCGACCGGGTCCACCGCCTACTCGCTGTCCGCTGGCGGGCCCATTATTGCCCCCTCGGTCCAAGCCCTGATCCTGACTCCCATCTGCCCCCACACCTTGACCCATCGTCCACTCTTAATTCCCAGTAACGCGGTACTGGAAGTGACGCTTACTAGCAAGGACGAAGGAGCGATGGCGACCTTCGATGGACAAGTCGGGGTGGTCATCACACAGGGGGACACCGTTACCGTCGTGGCCTCCCAGCATGCCACGCGCCTCATCCGGTTTTCGGACCGGACGTATTACGATGTCTTGCGAAGAAAATTGAAGTGGGGAGATGGCTAGGATCTGGCGGAAGATCCGGTCCGTTCGCGCCGGCGCTGGATCTGTGCCAGCATTTCCTGATTAGATCCAAACTTAAACTCGCCGATGCAATCGTTGGAGGAGCCGTGTTCCCGCTCGGCCGCGTCCAGGGCGCGAAGGCCTGCCAAGTCGATTGCCTCCACTTTTCGGTCCTTGAGCGTGGTTTTGATTAGGTCGATGGCCTTGTCGACCGCGGGGCGCGGTTGCGGCGACCGCTCGGCCAAGTACCGGGTGACCACCTCGGCACACCACTCCCCGTCCCGTTTTGCCACCCCCACCAGTCCTTCGCTCGCTTTGCGTGCCCAGCCGGTCAGGAACACTCCATCAAGAACCTTTCCGGAAGCTTCATCGTAGGCCTGAAAGAGAGCATCGTCCGGCTCGTTTCCGGTTGAGGCCGGGTTGGTGAGAAACACTCCGTTCTTGTATGGGAGGCCAACCGTTTCGTCCACGCGGTCTCCAACGGCAAACACCACACTGTCGCAGGGAAACTCGTAGTACTGCTTCAGGCCAACCGCGGAGAAGTCCGTTCCCTTCGGTTCGAGCTTCGTCTCCTCGATTTCAAGACCGCGCACCCGATTCTGTGCGTCCGTCAGGACTCGACGGGGCGACGCCAGAAAGCGGAAGCCCATCTTGGTCTTGCTCTTGAGCGGCTCACATTTGGTGAATTCGGCGTTCATGCCCTTGAGGAGTTCGCCTGGATCCTGGCCGGCTGTTTGTAGTCGGGGCGCAATCCGTTCAAACTCCAGCGTCAGGGCCGCCTGATCGATATTGGCGCAGACGGCACGAATTTCTTTGGGATTGTACTTTCGTTCGGCCGGGCCTCGGCGGGCGATCGCCGTCACTTGCTCGACCTGCTTGTACCGCACGAGCCAATGGGCGATGTCTACCATGACGTCGCCCACGCCGATCACGGCGACTCGACGGCCCATCTCGAACGGTTTGTCGCCATACCCAGGCAGGCGGTTGAAATGAAAGACGACATCCTTGGCATGGTACACACCGAGGGCCGAATCACCCTCCACTCCGATGGACTTGGTGCCCTGAGCGCCGCTGGCAAAGATCACGGCGCTTGCCCCGAAGCGTTTGAGGTCCTCAACCGTGAGGTCTTTGCCGAGGCCCACGGTAACATTGCCGAAGTAATGGATGTTGGGGCGATCGAGAATCTCCCAGTATGTCTTCCGCAGCCCGCCCCTCAGCTTCAGCTTGTTCGGGAAGATGCCGTATTCAGCCAACCCACCGAACTTCACGTCTCGGTTGACGATGACCACTTCGTGTCCGGCCTTGGACATCAAATTCGCGACCGACATGCCTGCCGGGCCCGCGCCGATGATTATAATAAGATGTGTTGGCGATATTCCTGTCGATCCCATTCTGATGTCGCTCCGTCTAATGCTCCCTCCGGCCGCCTGTCTTTGCCGGAAGTCTATAAATTTTCGCGGACTTTAGCATAGACCTGACAAAATTGTCAAAACACCTCGCGGCGGCCAGATGGTTGCGTGCTGCCTCAACATCCTGTCTTGATCGTATGGAGATGAATTGGAATGACCGGGGTGGTTCTAACTATACAGGTTGGGAGCTGAAATCAATGAGAAGATAGGGAGCGGGCAGAAACGAGAGGCCTACTTGCCGTACATTTCACGATACTTCTTCTTTTGATCTTCACTCAATCCGCCGAACGCCTGCTTGGCTTGTTCCTTTTGCTCAGGGGTAAGAGAGTCCAGAGTTCCTTTGGCCCCCTTCGTTTTGACCATTTTCTTGATCTGGTCTTTCTCCGATGCAGAGAGCTTGCTCGGGTCCTCCACGGCTTTCATGGCCAGCGAGGCGCGTGACATTAGTGATTCAAGTCCTTGTGTGGCTATGGCGGTTCCAAAGGCGACCACGGCGCAGAGGGTTCCCATCCCGACCGCAAACTTCCAGTTTTGTCTGATTTTCCCTCCAAGGGAGCGGCGGCGTCGGATGCGTATCACAGGTTTGGGCATGGATTTGTTATAGGTCAGCCCTGCAGATTTGTCAATGTCAAGGTGGGGATGGCAAGTCTTCCGGGAGCTTTTCGATGGATGCCCATCTGAAGCCTTAAGCACGTTCCTTCGCCCCCTGCAAACGTCGCCAGTTCAGCCATTCGTCGTGGACCATCAAGGTGCCGACCCGGACAGGTCTGAGCGCAGCGTCACGAGCTCGAGAGATCTTAAACCCGGGTGAAGACAGGCGAGCTGCAATCGAGACGGCTCCATCCCGATCGGTTCTGAAGATCCGGCTCCCCTGTTGTTGATAGGCCTGCAAGACGGTCTGCGTCGGATGTCCATACGAATTGCGGCTTCCGACAGAAATCACCGAGATCTCCGGTGCTACGTGCCGTAACCATTGCTCGTCCAGGGAACTTTTGGCTCCATGGTGTGGAACTTTCAAGATGCGCACGTTGGCCGAACCGTCCCCCTTGGCTAGACGCGCCAAGGTCTGTGCTTCCGCATCGGCGGTGAAGAGGAATGAGTGAGGACCACAAACCAGCTTTGTGACGACCGATTGATTGTTCAGGAGCGCGCCGCTATTGGTCGGCGCCGGATGCTGCGTCTGCTCTCCTGCCGCCGGGTTGAGCACAGATAGATGACAGGTCCCGGTGGCTAAGATGGTCTGCCCTTCGAACGCGATAGACTCGATCACGCCCTGTTGCCGAATGGCGCGTTGAAGCTCTTGATAGAACGGTTCTTGCCTGGTTAGTCCGTTACTCCAGTAGTGATTGACAGGAAAGTGACGCAGGACGGCAGGTAGGCCGCCGACATGGTCGAGTTGAGGGTGTGTGGCAATCACGTGGTCGAGGCGGAAGATGCCTTGGTCCCACAGGTACGGACTGACTATGGATCGCCCCATGTCCAACGTTTCGTGTCTGGCTCCGGCATCAATGAGGATCGTCTCCCCTTCAGGGAGTTCGATGACCGTGGCATCCCCCTGTCCCACGTCAAGAAAGGTCACACGTAAGGAGCCATCCTGTGGCCAGATTCGGGGAGAACAGATCCACCAGCCGGCCAGGAGGATCACACCTGCGAAGCAGCTCAGCCGAACTCGGTGATGTCCTTGCAAACAGACCGCCATGATAAGGAGCCCGTAGAAGAACACGATCGAGATCAGTGTCGGCGATGTGACGTGCCATTCGGCCCCTGGAAGGCGAGCCAGAATGTGAACGAGGTCGGAGAGGAAGTCGAACCCGGCTTGATTGAGAGCTGCTCCCGGAAGCGTCGTGCTCCCGGTTGCCGCGACCCACAAAGCCGATCCAAGGCCTAGGGGTATGAGCAGAAGTCCGGCCAGGGGCACCACGACAAGGTTTGCGGCGAGACCCAGCCAGGCCACTTGATTGAAATGGTAAGCGACCAGCGGCAGCGTTGCGAGTGTGATTCCGCCGGTGATCCGGGCGTAGGTCGCGAACCAATTTTCGACTCGCTTCCGAAAGCGAGGTGATGGGGGGAGGCGATCCTCGCTCTTGTCAGGTGCCCTGCGAAGTAACAGCGCAATGGCCAGGACGGAACAAAATGACAGTTGAAAGGAAATGTCGTAGAGCGCTCGAGGATCGTGGAGTGTAATCAATAAGACAGCACAGGCGAGAGACAGCAGCAGGCGTTCCTGCCGACCCAGCCAGACGGACAGCAGGAACACCACGATCATGATCCAGGACCGAACGGTCGCCACTTCTGCGCCGGCCAACAGCGCATAGATTGTGACAGGAACTACCGTACCCAGGGCCGCGAGTCTGGTCGAGGTAGTGAGGCGGGAGAGGTGCAGGAGTCCCTGTGCAGGCAGGCGACGGCAGGTGTTTTTGATCAGGAAGAAGGACAAGAGTCCGACCAGGCCGAGATGGGAGCCGGAGATCGACAGAATGTGCACGGTGCCGGTGGCCATGAAGGCATCCCGCTCCTCGGCGGTGAGGTAGCCCGGCTGGCCGACAATGATACCCATGTAGATTCCACGCGCCGGATCGCGTAAGGATGCCACCGCCGCATTTCGAATGCGATCCCGCCATTCGTCGACCGCACGCCACAAGGTCCATCGCGTCACGCCGTTCGTTGAGCCAAGCCATCTGACTGCGTCTGGACCCGAGACGGAAGCCGTGGCGTCCACTCCATGCCTGATCAGGTATAGGGCATAGTCGAATCCTCCTGGGTTGACTTGTCCGGAAGGCGAATGGAGCCTGGCGGTGAGTGTCACCAGGTCGCCTTGCTTCAGGTCACGACCAGGTTCCCGCCAGGTGACGCGAAGGGTTCCGCCCCTGTGGCGCACGACCGGTGTGTCACTAAGTTGGCTGACGGTCAGGTGAAACGAAGCCCGCCCCGGCGCATAGTGTACAGGTTCCGTAATCCGCCCTTTGATTGGTATTGCGGTATCGCCTGCCAAAAGATGCAGGGGAACGGGAGCACTGGGCCAGGCAAAGACAGTCCAATACAAGAGTCCGAACAGCAGGCTGCCGAAGAATATGTCATTACGACATGATTGGAGCCGACCGAGCCGTTCGAGTCCTACCAGCGCAATGGCTGTGAGCAAGAGGAAGCTGAGACACAGGAGAGGGGTGAAAGGAAACCAAGAGCCGACGACCAGACCGACCAGGAAGGCGATCGTGAAGTGGGCAAGCATGGCAGCGTCGCACACTATTGCCGGCAGGCTGCGTCGAATGGCGCCGTTCCTGGGCGCGACCGACTGAGCCGAACCGCTATCCGAGGTGACGTTGGACAACTGCAGAGAGGTCGTCGGCAACCAGGCGAATGAGCGACGCCTCCGCTCCCTCGACCATGATGCGAAGCACCGGTTCCGTACCGGAATAACGCACCAGGACGCGCCCGGTCCCGTTCAACGTGGCTTCTCCCGTCTGGATTGCCTGCGTCAGCTCCGGGACATGGTTAAGATCCGGCTTCTCATTGACGCGAATGTTCAATAAAATCTGCGGCACAGCCATCATGCATTGGGCCAGGTCGGACAAGGATCGCCCGGTCCGCTTCATCAGGGCCACGACCTGCAAGGCGGAAATTAAGCCGTCGCCCGTGGTGTTATGGTCCAAAAAGATGAAATGACCCGATTGTTCGCCGCCGAAATTGTAACCATCCGCGACCATGCGCTCGAGAAGATATCGGTCGCCGACGGCGGTTCGTACCAATGCGATCCCGGCTTGTTTCAATGCTAATTCCAAACCGAAATTGCTCATGACGGTTCCGACGACGGTACGTCGTTTCAGAAGTCCCCGTTCTTGCAGATCCAGCGCAATCATGGCCATGACGTGATCGCCGTCGATAATGCGCCCCTGCTCACATACGAAAATAGCCCGGTCGGCGTCTCCGTCATGGGCGATGCCGAGATGTGCGTGGTGTTCGCGCACCGCTTGCTGGAGCCGCTCTGGATGGACGGCACCGCACCCGTCGTTGATATTGGTTCCGTTCGGTTCGTCTCCGATGACCCACACCGTGGCGCCCAGCTCTCGTAGGACCTTGGGAGAGGCCTTGTAGGCGGCGCCATGGGCGCAGTCGACGACGATCCGCAATTCTTGAAAATCGAGGTCTCGCGGCAAGGAGCGTTTGACGAGCTCGATGTACCGTCCTTCGGCGTCGTCGATCCGGTAGGCTTTCCCGACTTCATCGGCCGTTGGGCGCAGGTGCTGGATTTCATCGGAGGTGATCAGGGCCTCCATCCGCGCTTCCAGCTCATCGGGTAGCTTGAACCCGTCGTTGGAAAAGAATTTGATCCCATTGTCCTGATATGGATTGTGCGAGGCGGAGATCACAACGCCGGCGTCCGCTCTCAAGCTTCGGGCCAGAAACGCGATGGCTGGGGTCGGCATCGGGCCGACCAGCAGCACATCAACGCCCATCGAACAGATTCCCGACGTCAAAGCTGATTCGAGCATATAACCGGAGAGCCGGGTATCTTTGCCGATCACAATCTGGTGCCGGCCGGAGCGGCGCTTGAAGAGATAAGCGGCGGCTCGTCCGAGCTTCATCGCCGTCTCGCTTGTCATCGGTTCGAGGTTTGCCACACCCCGGATCCCGTCGGTGCCGAATAACTTCCTCATGAGCCCTTCCTCTTGTTCGCCTGTCCTGTCGATCGAGATGACTATTGATTAGATGGAGATTGGGTGTCGTTGCATTCGACGAATCGATTCTATCATTGTGACAACGTCTCGGATTGCGCCGACATCATGGACTCGGATCACTCGTGCGCCTCCCAAGATCGCCATCGCTGAGGCGGCTGCCGTGCCCATTACACGTTGTTCGATCGGACGTCCCAGGATCTGCCCGATGAAGGCCTTTCGCGATACCCCCACCAGGACGGGATAGCCCAAGGACACTAATTCCGGCATGTGTGCCAATAACGTCAGATTGTGATCCGAATTCTTGCCGAATCCGATGCCCGGGTCAAGCATGATCTGTGCGGGGCTGATGTTGAACTCCAGAGCGGCCTGGACTCGCTCCGCAAGGAAGAGGCGCACTTCCGCCACGACGTCTTGGTAGGTCGGAGCCTGTTGCATGGTCTGCGGGGTCCCTTGAAGGTGCATGAGTACAAGACCCGCACCGGCTTCGGCGACGACCGTGCCCATCTCGACATCATTCCGCAATGCGCTGATGTCGTTGATGATGACGGCTCCGGCTTCGAGGGCTAATTTAGCGACGGAGGCTTTCGTGGTGTCAACGGAGATTGGAACGGAGACTCGCCGGCAGACCTCTTTGACGACCGGAATGAGCCGACGGATTTCCTCCTCTTCTTCCACCCGCTCCGAGCCTGGCCGTGTGGACTCGGCTCCGATGTCGATGATGTCGGCTCCCGCCTCGACCATGGCGAGTGCGTGGGCGATCGCGACATCGAGGGAGAGGAATCGACCGCCGTCCGAAAACGAATCGGGCGTAACGTTCAAGATGCCCATCAAGTGGACCCGGCTATGAAGGGGAAGAGAGTAAGTACGGGCCTTCAAAGGAGTCGGTGGGAAATCTGGTTTGGCAACGAATGGAGCGGTCATCGCCTGTCCTTTGAGGAGGGCCTGGTCAGGATCGTGCTATGAAGCAGACGGAAGAAGGGAGAAGTTGTTCGATCGGCCCCGAAGCATTCGCAATATGGGTCAGGCTGGCATGGTCTGCGGCAACGAGCCTTGTTGGATGATCTGGTCGATTTCCAAGGCATCGAGCACTTCCTTTTCGAGAAGCGCTTCGGCAAGAGCTTTGAGAGTTCCCATGTGCTCGGTCAGCATCCGTTTGGTCCGCTCGTAGTTTTCGGTGACCAGGCGTTTCACTTCGTGATCGATCTCGAGGGCGACCTGTTCGCTGAAGTCGCGGCGGGTGGCGATTTCGCGACCGAGGAAAATTTCTTCTTCCTTCTTGCCGAAGGTCAGCGGGCCCAATTTCTCGCTCATGCCCCACTCGCACACCATCTTGCGTGCCAGATCGGTGGCCCGTTCGATATCGTTCCCGGCCCCGGTCGTAATGTGATTTAACACCAACTCTTCGGCAACCCGTCCGCCCAGTAGTATCGCGAGGTTATTGTAGAGAAATTCTTTGGAATAGTTATGCCGGTCGTCGGTCGGTAACTGCATGGTCATGCCCAGGGCCCGTCCGCGGGGAATGATAGTGACCTTGTGCACGGGGTCCGTGCCCGGGAGCAGCTTAGCCATGAGCGCATGGCCGGCCTCATGGTAAGCGGTCACCCGCTTTTCTTCGTCGCTCAAGACCATGCTCTTACGTTCGGCGCCCATCATCACCTTGTCTTTGGCCGTCTCAAAGTCCACCAGCTCGACGACTTTTTTGTTCTGGCGGGCCGCCCACAATGCGGCTTCGTTAACGAGGTTTTCGAGATCCGCTCCTGAGAAGCCGGGGGTGCCGCGCGCAATCTTCTCCAGTTCCACATCCGGCGCCACCGGCACCTTCTTGGTGTGAACCTTGAGAATTTCATTCCGCCCGCGCAAATCCGGGCGATTGACCACGATCTGGCGGTCGAAACGTCCGGGACGCAGCAGCGCAGGGTCCAAGACATCCGGCCGGTTTGTGGCGGCAATCAGGATCACCCCTTCGGTGGTGTCAAACCCGTCCATCTCCACGAGCAGCTGGTTTAGGGTCTGCTCTCGCTCATCGTGGCCTCCACCCAGGCCCGCTCCCCGGAGCCGTCCCACGGCGTCGATTTCGTCGATGAAGATGATGCAAGGCGCGTGTTTCTTCCCCTGCTCGAAGAGATCGCGTACCCGCGATGCGCCGACCCCGACGAACATCTCCACGAAGTCGGATCCGCTGATACTAAAGAAGGGCACTCCGGCCTCTCCGGCGATGGCCTTGGCCAGCAGGGTCTTGCCTGTGCCGGGAGGGCCGACAATCAAGACACCCTTGGGAATACGTCCTCCCAATTTCTGGAACTTGCGAGGATCTTTCAGGAATTCAATGATCTCCGCCACTTCTTCCTTGGCTTCATCAATGCCTGCGACGTCAGAGAAGGTGATCTTCTTTCGTTCTTCGGTCAGCATCCGGGCTCTGCTCTTGCCGAAGGACAGGGCCTTATTGCCCCCGATCTGCATCTGCCGCATGAGGAAGAACCAGAGCCCTAGGAAGAGGATAAACGGTCCCCAGGTTACGAGAAATGTAATGTACCAGGGGTTTTCGTCCGGCGGCTTGACCTCGATCTGCACGTTCCGTTCTCGCAGGACTTTCACCATGTCCGGGTAGTCGGCCGAGTACGTGCGGATGCGCGTGCCGTCCTTGAGAATGGCGCTGATATGATTCGCTTTGATGATCACCTTGGTGATCTCACCTTTATCGAGTTGGGCCATGAAATCGCTGAAGATCACGTCCTCTTCAGGCGTGTGGGTGGGCACGCTGAACAAGTTGAACAGCAGGATCATAAACAGACCCACCACGACCCAGAACAGTAAATTTTTCACCCGAGAATTCATCACTCCTCCTCAGCCTACATACCAGCCGGGGCAAGGAATCAAACCGACTGCGAATTCTAACATAGTTGTCCGAATGCTGACAACCGCTTGCTAGGTCGCCTCCCCTTCTTCGTCGACCTGGTCCAGGACGGCCAAATAGGGAAGATTGCGATATTTCTGCTGGTAGTCCAAGCCGTAGCCGACCACATATTTGTCGGGAATCTCAAACCCCACATAATCCACATGCACCGTCACCTGACGGCGGTCTGGCTTGTTGAGTAAAGCGCAAACCCTGATCGATTTGGGTTTGCGCTTGGAAAGGGTTTTGGTCAGATGTTGCAGGGTCAAGCCCGAGTCGACGATATCCTCCACCAACAGCACGTCTCGACCGGCGATGTTCTCCGTTAAATCCGTCACCATCTTCACCTTGCCCGATGTCTTGGCCCTGGAGCCGTAGCTGGAAACCACCAAAAAATCAACCCGCAGCGGGATGCGGATGGCACGGGCCAGATCCGCGTAAAAGGCAAAGGCGCCCTTTAGAATACCGACCAGAATGAGGTCCTTGTCCGCATAGTCCGACGCAATCTGCCGGCCGAGATCCTTGATGCGGGTGCGCATCTGTTCTTGTGTGACGATCGGGCGCCCGAAAATACTTTCCATTCAGGTTGTTCCTCCTTCTGACGTAGACTCCAGTAGTTCAAGTCGCAGAGTCCGCCGCGTGCCTACCCGAGCGTAAAACCGGTGATCGGTCCGATGGCCTGCCACCCAAAGAATACCTTCCGAGGCCAGGATGATGGGGACGCGTGTGCGCGCGTGGCGTGGCAGCTTGATGTCCGAGAAAAAATCCTGCAACTTTTTGGTCTGCCCTCCCATCCCTGCCGGCTGAAAAACATCGCCCGGCTGCCATGATCGAACTTTCAACGGCAGGGACACAGAATCGAGATCAAGGCAAGCCTGGTTACGGGGAATGGCCCTGGCGGAAGGAAGGAATCGCGGCCCCAGACTGACTCGAATCAGCTGGCCTGTGAGAGGCCAACGGAGTAATGAGGGAACCGGCAGGGCCAGACCGTTGGGAGCAAGGCCCATTGCGTCATCGGCTGCGTCCGCAGTCTCACGCGAGGGCGGATCTGCTTGGAAGCGGACGGTTGCATACTCGCGGGTGGCACGTACGCCTTGGATGGTGATGCCCGCTCCGGTCCTTCCTTCAAATACCGTCTCTAGAAGCAATGCGATCGTCCTGTATCCAGGTCCTTTGCGGCGCGGATGCAGGTCTTGGAAAAGGATACGCAGGATCCGTCGTTGAAGTGTTAGGGGAAGGGCCAAAAATCCGGTCCTGTCGACCGTGATTTCCTGATCGCCTGTATGGACCAGTTGGGCCATCGCGTCATAGGCCAACCGGTGCAAGTAGGCATCGTCTTCGCGGAGAATATCCGCCTGACGAGCCAAGCCCTTGACAATCGATGGGTTGAGTCGTTTCATGACGGGCAGCAATTCGTGACGGATTCGGTTCCGCAAGTAGAGGGGGTTGGCATTGCTCGAGTCGAACCGGAACGGCAACTCACGACTCCACAAGTACTCCAGGATCGCTTCACGAGAAAAATCAAGCAGCGGACGGATGAAGAGGGACTCACGGATCGGCGGCATGCCGGCCAGCCCGGCAATGCCGGCCCCGCGCAGCATCCACATAAGCACAGTCTCGGCTTGATCGTTTGCTTGATGGCCCAGGGCGATCCTGTCCGCCCGCAACGTTCGGCCCAGCTCTGTCAGGATTTGATACCGAGTCTCTCTCGCCCGCTCTTGGAGCGACGAGCGATCGCGGACACCCCCCTTTCGCGCCACGGTGACTCGTTTGCAGTGCAGGGTAATCCCAAAGCGGTCGCAGAGCCGGGCAACGAACCGGGCGTCTTCTTCCGATTCCTCCCCGCGCAGCCCGTAGTTAATGTGGACCGCATCGAGTGTCAGCCGCCAAGTCGGCGCCAGTTCCTTCAGGACCGAGAGAAGCGCCACGGAATCCGGACCCCCGGAGACCGCAACCAGGAGCCTCTGGCCTGGCTCAATGAGCCCGGAGGCCTTCGCGTGTCTGGCAACAAGCTGAACCAGTTGCGTGGAATTTCTCTGTGTTTGGGCTGCGCGGTGCACGAGGTGATGGTCTCTATTTAGGCTTCGGCCAAAGTCGGCGGCTGGTTGGCTAATGCTTCCCTGGCCAGCCGCACGTCCAGCTCAATGCGGGCGGACAGCTCCTGCGCCGACTTAAAATGCAGATCGCCCCTGATGCGTTCGATAAATTCGACCCGGATCTCCTGGCCGTACAGTTGAACCTGTTGATCAAGCAGGTGCACCTCCAAGAGCCGTTCCCCTGCGTCAAACGTCGGGCGTGTTCCGATGTAGGAGGCCGAGGCAAGCCGGTTTGTTTTCCAGTGTGTGATCGTGGCGTACACTCCGTCCGGCGGAAGGGCAAGGCGCTGCGGCAGTCGGAGGTTGGCGGTCGGCCAACCGAGGGTCGCGCCTCGTTGTGCACCCGTGACAACGGTGCCGTTGAATCCATATGGACGGCCCAGGCAGCGGGCGGCGGCGCGCAGTTCCCCGGCTTGCACCAGTTGCCGGACCCTGGTGGAGCTGACCACCTCCCCATCTACCAGCACAGGGGGGACCGCATGGACGCGAAAGCCGGTCTTGGCGCTGAGGCGGAGCAGGTCGTCCATGTGTCCCGCTCGGCCTTTCCCGAACGCAAAATGCTGGCCGACAAAGAGTTCCTTGACCCCGATCCCCTCTCCGAGCACCTGGCATACGAATTCCTCTGGGGTCAACGTCGCCAAGGCGGCATTGAATGTGAGAAAGAGGACTTCCTTGATGCCGGCCTCTTGAAAGCGTGCGAGCTTTTCCTCAAGGGGGGTCAGGAGCAACAGATCAATGCCGGGCCTCAGAACGGTAATGGGATGAGGATCGAAGGTCAGCACCATCGGAGTGCCGCCGGCCTCGGCGGCGGTCCGCACGACGCTCTGAAGCAGAGCCTGATGCCCCCTGTGCTGGCCGTCGAAGTTTCCGATTGTCAGGACGGGATAGGGGGCCCGCTGGTGTTCGTCCAAGCCTCTGGTAATCTTCATCACGTCAGCCGTGAAGCAGCCGGGCTGCGTCTTTCGCGAAATAGGTCAGAATCAGATCGGCGCCGGCCCGCTTGATCGAAAGGAGCGATTCCAGCATGGCACGGGTCTCGTCCAGCCACCCGGCTTGAGCCGCCGCTTTGATCATGCTGTATTCCCCGCTGACTTGGTAAGCGGCGATAGGATGGTTGATCTTGGCCCTTGCGGCGGCAATGATGTCCAAGAAGGGCAAGGCCGGTTTGACCATGACAATGTCCGCCCCTTCCTCGATATCCAAGTCGATTTCCCGCAGAGCTTCACGGGCGTTGGCCGGGTCCATTTGGTAGGACTGGCGGTCCCCGAACTTGGGACTGGAATCGGCCGCCTCACGGAAGGGCGCATAGAAACAGGAGGCAAACTTGGCGCTATAGGCCATAATTGGCAGTTCGCTGAATCCCCCCCGGTCCAGTTCCTCACGGATGGCGCCGACCCGCCCGTCCATCATGTCGGAAGGCGCCAGCATGTCCGCCCCGGCCTTGGCGTGGGTCAGCGCCATGGTCCGCAAACAATCCAAGGTTTCGTCGTTCAGGATGCGTCCATCCTGCACGATGCCGCAATGGCCGTGGGACGTATACTCGTCGATGCACACGTCCGTGATCACGATGAGTTCGGGCACCTGCTCCTTCAACGTTTTAACGGCACGCTGAACGATGCCGTCCGGATCGTAGGCCCCTGAGCCTCGCTCGTCTTTCTTGTCGGGAATGCCGAAGAGTATCACGGCTGGAATGCCGAGCTGCCTGGCTTCGGCCGCTTCCTTTACCAACAGATCCACCGAAAGGCGGAACTGGCCCGGCATGGACGTAATCGGCTGTCGCCGGTCGCGGCCGGTCACCACGAACAGGGGATAGATCAGATCGGCGGGCCTGAGGCTCGTCTCTCTGACCATCCGGCGCAGGGGTTCGCTCTGCCGCAAGCGCCTCAACCGTTGATCGGGAAATGCCATGCCTCGCTCCTATTTTCTCGGCAGATTGGTCAGGAATACCACCAGGTCGCGCACCGAGATCATACCCACGAGCGCGCCATCCCTGGTCACCCCGAGATGCCGCAAATGATGGACGGCCATCATGTCGTTGGCGTCGAGGATAGTCTTGTTTTCCTCGATAGTCAGGATCGGCGCCGACATAATCTGCTCGACGGGAGTTCTGGCGGCATCGGCGCCCACGGCCACGACGCGCCGCACCAGATCGGTATCGGTAAGGATGCCGATGATTTCCTGGTCTCTCGTAATGAAGACGCTGCCGATGTTGCGGTCGCGCATCACCTGGGCCGCCTTCCGCACATCCGTGTCCCGGTCCACCGTAATGAATTTTTCCTTCGGCACCATGAACGACTTCACAGGAACCATACTGTCCTCCGTTCGCTAATCATGACTGCGGTTAATGAAGGGTGCGTTGACAATATTGCACCTTGCGGTCGCCCCGTTCAATGAGCGGCCATGGCCGGACTTGCCGAATGCCTGAGAATCGCCTCCACCAGGGCCGGAATGGTGTTTTGGGTAGCCGTGATGGTCGCCGGCAGCCCGACGTCCGCCGCCGTGTGGGCCGTGATGGGTCCGATGCAGGCGATGGCGGTCCCGGCGGTCAATGTTTTCATCTCATGCTGACTGTCGAAGAGCTGGGAAAAATTACGGACCGTCGAGGAGCTGGCAAACGTGATCAGGTGGAGGGCGCTCTGCCGAAGGAGATCTTTCAGCCAGGCTCGGTCCTCCGCCGGGCAGATCGACCGGTAGGCGGTGACCACCGATACCTCTGCGCCGAGCGCGCGCAACTGTTCTGGAAGCAGCTCGCGCGCCACCGCTGCGCGGGGGATCAGCACCTGTTGCCCTGTGACTCCCGCGGCTTTCATGGCCTCGACGAGCCCTTCGGCCTGGAATTCAGCGGGGAGCAAATCCGCGCGCAGGCCATAGCGAGCCAATTCCTGGGCGGTTCGAGGCCCGATGCAAGCAATCCGCAAAGCAGCCATCGCCCGGCTATCCAGTCCGTGTCGGCGCAACCGCTCCATGAAAGGTCCGATGCCGTTGACGCTGGTGAACACTAGCCATTGATAGCGGGAGAGACGGGCCACCGCGCCGTCGAGTTCTTCCCAGGACTCAGGCGGGACGATCTGAATGGTCGGACATTCGACGGGGTCCGCTCCATACGCTCTGAGAAGCTGGGTCAATTCCCCTGCTTGTTCCTTGGCCCTGGTCACGAGAATGCGTTTGCCGAACAGGGGCCTGGTTTCAAACCAATTCAACTGGTCGCGAAGCCGCACCACCTCGCCGACCACAATGACGGTGGGGGGCTCCAGCGCTGCCGCGTGGGCTTTGGCGACGATCGTTGTCAGCGTGCCCACGAGGGTCTGTTGATCGGGCCTGGTGCCCCAGCGGATCAGGGCCACCGGCGTCTCGCCCGGTTTCCCTTCCGCCAACAGGCGCTCGACGATGGTCGGCAGGTTCTTCATCCCCATGAGAAAGACCAGCGTCCCATGGCTTGTAGCCAGGCGCGGCCATTCCAGGGTCTCCGCGCCTTTCGCCGGGTCTTCATGCCCGGTCACGAAGGTCACGGTCGAAGCCAATGTGCGGTGGGTCACCGGAATACCGGCATACGCCGGAGCGGCCACGGCGGAGGTGACGCCGGGCACGACCTCGAACGGCAGCCCGGCAGCCGCCACAGCTTCTGCTTCTTCCCCGCCCCTGCCGAAGACGAAGGGATCTCCCCCTTTCAGCCTGACCACGACCTGGCCCGCCTGAGCCTTCTCAATCATGAGACGGATGATGGCCTCCTGGTCCTGGTATCGTCCTCGCCCCCGTCGCCCAACGTAGATGCGCTCTGCTTGAGCCGAGACATGGTTGAGGAGCAGGGGGTTAGCCAGGTAATCGTAGAGGACGACATCGGCCTGTTGCAGACATTCTTGTCCACGCAGCGTCAGGAGCTTGGGGTCGCCTGGCCCTGCGCCGACCAAATAGACGGTGCCGTTCTTTTTGGTCACAGCCGGCCTTTCCCGTAAATCTGGCTCAGAATGGCCTGGCCTCCGCGATCCAGCAGCCGTTCAGCCAGTTGGCGTCCCACATATTCGGCTTCGGAGGCCTGTCCTTCGATCGTTTCACGCAACACTTGGCGACCATCCACGCTGGCCACCAGCCCCTCCATCAACAGGGTTTCGCCTTGGATCGTTGCATGGGCGGCGATAGGAACCTGGCAGCCTCCTTCCAGCCGCTCCAGCAGGGCCCGCTCCGCTGCCACGGCGGTGTGGGTTTCTTGGTGGTCCAGCTTTTGGACGAGCATGCCCACAAACGTATCGTCACGGCGGCCTTCGATCCCGATGGCGCCCTGCCCGATAGCCGGAAGGCTGATCGCGTAAGGTAAATATTCCGTCACCTCGTTCTGCCATCCTAAGCGAGTCAGTCCTGCCGCCGCCAGCACGATTGCTTCATAGTCCCCATCCCGAACCTTGCGCAGGCGGGTGTCCAGATTGCCGCGCAACATCTGAATGCGAAAGTCCGGCCGGTAGTGCAGGAGCTGTGCTTGCCGGCGGAGGCTGCTGGTGCCGATGCGGGCTCCAGCCGGCAGGTCCGCCAACGTACAGGCGTTCCGGCTGATGAGCGCATCGTGCGCGTTTTCCCGCTTGGGGATGCACAGGATCGCGAGCCGTTCGGGAAGCTGGGTCGGGACATCTTTCATGCTGTGCACGGCCAGGTCGATTTCCTCCCGCAGCAAGGCCTCTTCAATTTCTTTTACGAAGAGACCCTTGCCGCCGATGGCGGCTAAGGGCACATCCAGAATCTTATCCCCGGAGGTTTTGATGGTCCGGAGGGTGACCGAAAGGTCCGGGGCGATGACGTGCAGGCTAGCCTGGACCCATTCGGCCTGCCAGAGGGCCAGCTTGCTTCCCCGCGTGCCAATAACCAGCGATGAACGTCTTGTGGCGATGCGTGCCGTCATGTCCGCCTGTGTGTGTGCCTCGTCGAGCCCACTTACCGGCCTGGTTCGAGATACGGACTTGGGAACGGAGCCCGCGACGAGTCTGCCGGAGAGCGGTCTCCGGGAAGTTTTTCACGTCCCTCGTTCGGGGATGCAGCCGGCTGGCGCGGGGTGACGCCCAAGTTGCCTCGGTAATACGAGGCTACGAGTAGGAAGCTCAGCAGTCCCATGATGGCCAATAGATACATCAACACATCCCAACGAAACCCTTCTTGCTCACGGAAATCATATCCACACCGGGGACAGTCGGGTAACGGCTCATGCCCCAGGTACGAACTCCGGCACTTGGGACATGTGAATAATTGGGGACCCTGTGCCATCGCCTTGCCTGTGAACCGTCACGCCCGTTTCTGCTCCGGTTCTCCGCCTGGAACGTTCTGTTTCAAGGCGGCCACCGGTGCCGCCTCTCTTTTATCGCTCCTGGCCAGAGCGGGCTCCGCGGGGGTAGCGGCCGGCGACTGGTCCGTATCCAAGCCGAAAAATCGCTTGGCGGCTTCGACGTACATGGAGCTGCCGGCGGAATGAGCTTCCGCTTTCAGCGTGATCAAGGGACCGTGCAGCAGTTTGTTAACTATGGCGGAGGCCAATCCCTCGATAGCGCTTCGTTCTTGGGGCGACAGGTGTCCGAGCCGGGCCATGACCTTGTCGATCTCCGCTTGCTTGATGTCTTCGGCCCGTTTGCGTAGGGCGACGATCGTCGGAGTGACGTCCAAGGACTTGAGCCATTGGAGGCTGATGGCGACCTCTTCCTCGACCATGCCTTCCGCTTTGACCGCCTCGCGCCGACGTTCTTCCCGGTTCTGCTCGACCCGCATTTCCAGGTCGTCGATGTCGAACAGAAAGGCATTGTCGATGTCCTTGACGGCCGGCTCGATATTGCGCGGCACGGAGATGTCGATCAGAAAAATAGGGCGGTTCATGCGCCGCCGGACGGCTTCTTCCACGTCGGCGGCCCGGATAAGGTAGTGCGCGGCGCCGGTCGAGCAGAGGACGATATCGGCCTCCGCCATGGCCCGGCGGAATTCATCGAAGGGAATCGAGGTGCCGTTGAACCGTTGCGCCAGCTCAATCGCGCCCTGGGGATTCCGGGTGGTGATCATGACCCGCTGCACGCCGTTGTTGATCAGATGCTTGGCCGCCAGCTTGGCCATCTCTCCGGCCCCGACCAGCAGAACCGTCTTCTCGCTGAGGTTCGAGAAAATTTTCTTGGCGAGTTCGACGGCGGCGTAACTGACCGACACCGCGGTTTCGGCGATCTTGGTTTCCGTCCGGACCCGCTTGGCCGCCGAAATCGCTTTCTGCAGCAGCTTGTTGAGCACTACCCCGCTGGTTTTATGCGTCAGAGAGGCCTCGAACGCGTCCTTGAGCTGGCCCAGAATCTGCGGTTCTCCGATGACCATGGAATCCAGGCTGGCCGCGACCCGGAACAGGTGCCCGATAGCGCGGCCGTCGGTATGCCAATAGAGGTGCGGCGTGAGTTGCTCGGAGGACAGAGAGAGATGCGTATCGGCCAGAAACTCCTGCACCCGCGCAAAGCCGGCCTCGACATCGTCCACGACTGCATACACCTCGACGCGGTTGCACGTGGAGAGGAGCACGCCTTCTTTGATCCCCTGGTAGCCGCACAACCGGTGCAGCGCTTCGCCCAATCGGCTCTCCGGGACGGCCAGCCGCTCGCGCACCTCTACGGGAGCTGTCTTATGGCTTAAGCCGACTGCGATGATGTTCATGCGGTGGACCGTAGGGATGCGTTCATGCGACGCCGCCATGGGCTTTCAGGACCACGCCGATGAAGGTCAGGACTACTCCGGCAAACCCGATAATCGTCAGGTAGGCGGCACGTTTGGCCCGCCATCCGACGGTCAGGCGTCCCATCAGCACGACGAAATAAAACAGCCATGTGACCAGCGCCCAGAGTTGTTCGGGATTCCAACTGAGGTATGAGCCTCGCGCGAACTCTGCGGAAAAGGCACCCGCGATAATGCCCACGGTCAGAAGCGGGAATCCCATCACGATGGACTGCTGGTTCAGGCGATCCAGGAAGTCCAGCGGCGGCAACTTGCTATAGAGGACGTTGAATCGCTTGGATTTCAGCAGGCCGTCCTGGATCAAGTACATGATCCCGGCCACGAACGCCACGGCAAACCCAACCGTGCCGAGCATGCTGAGCGTCACGTGGACCCAAACGGTCTTGAGCACCGGCTCCAGCGTCGGGACCTCTTTGGGCAGAGCCGCAGCGGAAAGGAGGGAAATCAAGGCTAGGGGAAGGATAAACGAGCCGAGGACATGGATACGATGACGGATCTCCACAAACAGGAACACCAGCACGAGGGCCCAGGAAAAAAACGACATGGCTTCGTGAAAGCTGGCCAGTGTCACCTGTCCCGCTTCCAGCATGCGAGTTAACAAAGCCAGGGTGTGGGTTAGGAAACCGACAGCCGTGACGCCCAGGGAGACCTGAGACAGGGCTTCCGATCGTCGGAGCAGATAAGCCAGGAAAAAACCTGTGCCTGCAAAATAGAGAATGATCGTCGCGATAAAAAATGTGACCGGCATCAGCCCTATCCTCGCAACTTCACTGAGAAAATTCATACCTTAAAGCCCGTCATTATAGCGTCAAGCGTGGAAGAGGGTCAAGGAAGGGAGTGATTCATCGGCGAGTTCATTGCGGCCGGATAGTCTGTATACCCTCCTAGACATTCCACGGAGTGGGCAAGTAGGATGACCGCTATATCTTGTATCGGATCCGATGGGTGGGTGATGAAAGTCGACGTGAATGCGAATGCGGGAACGTTATATGTCGTCAGCACCCCGATCGGCAACTTCGACGATGTGACCTTGCGGGGGCTTCGTGTTCTCGGGGAGGTGGCGGTTATCGCAGCGGAAGATCCGCAACAGACCCAGGCGCTCTGCGAGCGGCATGACCTCCACGTGCCGCTTACGAGTTACCACAACGAGAACAAGGAAGAAAAAACCGCGTTGCTGCTCGCGCGTCTTCGCGAGGGGGCGAGTGTGGCGCTGGTCTCAGACGCGGGAACTCCGGTGATCGCCGACCCTGGAAGATTTCTGATTCAAAAAGCCATCCGCGCGGGCATCCAGATTGTCCCGGTTCCGGGTCCCTCCGCCGGATTGGCAGCCCTTTCCGTGTCCGGTCTCTCGGGGGACCGGTTTCTCTTCCTCGGGACCCTTCCCAGAACATCCGCAGCAATGCAATGTCTGTTACGGGCATTGCGCAAGGAACCAGGCACATTGGTCCTCTTGGTGACGCCAGGCAGACTTCGCAGTATCCTTCACGCCGTCAAGGACGCATTGGGCGATCGCGATGTCGTGGTGGCCAAGGATCTGACAATGTCCGGAGAGACTGTCGTTAGAGGCCAAGCCAGCGCCGTCGCAAGACTGGTTCTTCAGGCGCCAACCGGTGGAGTCGTAACGCTGGTGATTGAAGGATGCAAGGGAAAGGTCGGAGAGAATCGAAAGAGAATGTTGCGGCCTATGCGGCGGCGCGCTTCCGAATCGTGACGCGGTAGGCGCCTGTCAGCGATTCCTGTGCGAGCACGGTATGCCCGTCGTCGGAGACGCTACGCGGAACATTGCGGATCGGGTCCCCCTCGTCGAGAATGACCGCCAGGATCTCTCCCGCCTGCATGGTTTCCAGTTTCAGCTTGGTCTTGACGAAGTTGTAGGGGCAGATCACGCCCCGCAAATCCAGTTCCGCATCGGCATGCCGATTGTCCAAGGCTGTCTGTGCCGGCTCGCTCATTTTCCTGCAGATTGCAAGGGGCTTAAAATAGCGGTGGCGGCCTATCGCCGCCACCGCCTTCACGCTCTAACCGATCCGACAACCGGGTCGTGGTTTACTGCAGACCCTTCGTGTAGGATGGCTTCTCGGAGCTTCCATAGTCGCTCTTGGTGCTGGGACCATAGCCCCAGCCCGGCTGCGGATCGCAGTTCCAGCAAGGAGCGGCACCGGTGACTTCGCCGATTGAGCTATTGAAGCCCTTGGCCCCGGTCACTTCGCCTGGAAGAATCTGCCCAACCGGGCCTCCTGTTCCTGAGCCGGAGTTGGTCTCAATGCCACGTTCCGTGCCGGGGTCGGGCCGCTGGCCGAGGCCGCCAAAGCCGGCCAGCTTCTCGTTGCCACGCAGGACGGAGACGTCACGGACCAGCTTTCGGCCCGTCCCAAAGGGCTGAGCCGCAGAAGTTTCTTCACGGACCTGAACGGTAACGTCATCACCGCTGTTGACCTGCTTGATCAACTCCATATTGGTCTCGCTATCCAGGTAGAGGGTCAGGGAAGACATGGCACCGGTCCCCGCCCGGCCTTCGTCGTGCGAGCTGCCACCCGTCTCCAAGTGTATCCGCCGACCAGGAATGTCGATGGCCAGCACGCGGCCGAAGACGGTTTCGTTCTGTGAGAGCCGCTCCAGGAACGCGCTCTTATCGAAGGAGCTGGTGCGGGTCGAGTTGCCGGACACGTCGCCCACTCCTGCTCCGACTCCAAAGCCGGACCCGGCCGATGACTGCGGCAGCCGCTCCTGGGCCGTCGCTACCCCCACGGAGCCGGCGAGCAGGATCATTGCTCCGAACAAAAATGCCTTACGCATGTGCTGCCTCCTTGTGAGTTAGACTATGAATGATGAACGAGAAAACCGATGTAACGTACCTTGTGCATTGATACATGTATAGAGAGACAGGCGCGGATATTAGGATATTCAACCTTGTCTGTCAAGAGAGAAATTCAGGTGATTGTGTCGAAGGGGCCTCCATGCCACTACCTGAGGTGGGTATTCAGCTCTGGGGGCTGTCTCGATTATGCCTGCCTGGCCAAACGCGTTGGTGTTATTGTGACTTTTTTAGTGAGGGAGGAGGATGGTGCCCGGAGGGAGGATCGAACTCCCACTCTCTTGCGAGAACGAGATTTTGAGTCTCGCGCGTCTGCCAGTTCCGCCATCCGGGCCGATAGATCAATGGCGTTTCTTTAACATGATGTCGGCAGGCCGTCAACCGGCCGCGCCTCTTTTCTTTCTCTCGACATGAATGCTAGAATGCCCTGCCCGTTTTACCGAAGGAGAGCGGGCTCTGTCGCACGATGTCCGCCCGGGAAGGCTCAAGGAGGATGTTCTGATGGCTGCCGTGCAATGTGTTAAATGCGCCAAAGAGGGCGAGGCGATTACCGATACTCTCTTTATGGGAAAACTTGAATCCGAGATCAAGGCCAAGGTGTGCAAGGACTGCTGGAAGCAGTGGGAAGGCATGAGGGTCATGGTCATCAACGAGTATCAAGTCAATCTCGGCGAGGAGAGCGGGCGAGAACTCGTCAAGAAGCAGATGCGGGCCTTTCTCAACCTCGGCGAGACGGTTGATACCAGCAAGCTGCAGCAAAATTTCAAGCCCCAGGCGTAGCGCTCCGATCGGCTCGACGATGGCGCATGTCTCGCCTTGAAGGATAGCCTAATCGACAGCAAACCACGCCCGCGCTCCCCTCGCCCATCGCGCAGCAAAGGGGCCGGCATCGAATCCAAGTCCCGTCCGCTTGCCGGTCGAGTGGCGCTCATCACCGGCGCCGGACGCGGCATCGGGCGGGCTACGGCTGAACTGTTCGCACGGGCCGGCGCGCGTGTTGTCTTGTGCGCAAGAACCAAGAAGCAGCTCGATATGACGCTCAAGTCTATCACCGTGGCCGGCGGAGAAGCGGTAGCACGGGTGGCGGACATCGGGTCGGCCAGGCAGGCGCGATCTCTGGCGGATCTGGCCAGGCGGCGCTATGGTCGGCTCGACATTCTCATTAACAATGCCGGGATACTGGGGCCGCTGGTGCCCCTCGTCGCGTATCCTCTGCGCGAGTGGGCCATGGTGATGCAGGTGAACCTGACCGGGACCTTTACCGTCACCCAGCAGGCGGCCCGGGTAATGGTGGCGCAGGGCAGCGGGTGTATAGTCACTATCTCGTCCTCGGTGGGCCAGGCCGGACGTGCGAATTGGGGCGGCTATGCCGTCTCGAAGTTCGGGGGGGAGGGCATGAGCCAAATACTCGCCGATGAGCTTCGGCCCCACGGCGTCATCGCATTCACCTTCAACCCGGGGGGAACGAAGACCGACATGAGAGCCAGGGCCTATCCGCGTGAAGATCGACGGCGACTGCACACCGCATCCGAGGTGGCCCAAGCCCTGCTCCGCTTGGTGGCCGCGGCGACTCCGGCCATGTCGGGGAAAGCCTTCGATTTTTCCGATCGACCATGAGGTTTTCCGGCAAGGCTGGCGAGGGGTTTCATTGACAATTACCATCGACGGATGGTATAGAAGCTCGGTTCTGCTAAAGAGCCAGACCCTATGATTACACAGATGAAAGTGCGCGGGCTGACGTTTGATCCCTATAGCAATACCTTTGTCGTTATTTTGCGGGACGAGCATAACGTGGACATGTTACCCATTTGGGTCGGAAAATCAGAAGCCAGCGCAATCAGTTTTGCGTTAGAGGGCATGGCGGCGCCGCGACCCATGACGCATGATCTGATGAAAGCTGTGTTGGATGAGGCCGGCGCCAAGGTGATCAGCGTGGTCGTCACGGATTTGAAGGACAACACCTACTACGCCAGAGTCCATCTAATGAGCGAAGACTCGGAATATTCCATCGACGCCAGGCCCAGCGATGCCATCGCATTGGCCCTGCGGGCCGATGCGCCGATCTTTGCAAAAGAAGACGTGATTCGCCAGCAGGCGTCCGAAGAGTTGGGGCAGTGGTTAGAGAACCTCAAGCCGGAAGATTTCGGGAAGTACGAATCCTGACCGGCGTTCGGCGAGGCCAGGAACGACCAACCGTTCGGCTTCTCGGTAGACCGCACATACAATCGACCAGGAACGACGATGGCAGCCGATGACGTAGACGCCGGTGAACTGATCCGCTTGTCGGTGCATGGAGTCCTGCCCGACCAGAATACCGACACCCATATCGTCATTCTTCGGGACGAACGACATGCCGAGGTGCTGCCGATCTGGGTTGGCGCGACGGAAGGCAACGCGATCAAAATGGCGTTGGAGGGCATGGTGTCGCCCCGCCCCATGAGCCACGATCTAATCCGTAGCTTTGCCGAGCACTTGAACGTCAAAGTGACGCAGGCGGTGATCACGGAGGTCAAGAGCAACACCTATTACGCCAGGATTTACCTGCTCACCGCGGACGGCGAACAAACGGTGGACTCGCGCCCGAGCGATGCGATAGCCTTGGCGCTTCGTGCCAACTGTCCCATTTTTGTGACGCAGGAAGTTCTCAAGCAACGGGGCGGCACGAATCTGGACGCGTGGCTGGAGCGGTTCGGGACCAAAAATCTCGGGAAATAATTCGACGTAGGAATGGGCATCGGACACAGGAAGGATGAAAGAGGATCATGGGAACCTATCTTGAAAAACCGGCGGACGTTGTGCGCAAGTGGTATCTGGTGGATGCCAACGGCAAGACGCTCGGCCGTCTGGCGGCACGGATCGCCATCTTATTGCGCGGCAAGCATAAACCCACGTTCACGCCTCATATGGACACGGGGGATCATGTGGTGGTGATCAATGCGGGCAAGGTCCATCTGACCGGCGACAAGATGCGCACCAAGCTGTATATCCATCACACGGGGTATCCGGGCGGGCTCAAAACGACCACCGCCGAACACCTGCACGCGAAGAACCCCACGGAGCTGCTGGCTCGGGCCATCAAGGGCATGCTTCCGAAAAACACGCTGGGCAAGCAGATGGCGAGAAAGCTGAAAGTCTATCCGGGGGCCGAGCATCCCCACCATGCGCAACGCCCGGAAGTGCTCGCGCTCTAACCCGATCTCTCTACTGGACTGAAGGAGGCATTGTCGAATGGCCGCAACACAGTATGCAACCGGCAAGCGCAAGTATGCGATCGCGAGGGCGTGGGTGTCCGCCGGCAACGGCAGCATCGTCGTCAACACCAGACCGCTGGCCCAGTATTTCCCTCGGCCGTCCTTGCAGAGCTTGATTCAATTCCCGCTCGAAGTGACCGGCCTCGCCGGCAAGTATGACGTCAAGGCGACGCTGTGCGGCGGCGGCACCACCGGCCAGGCCGGCGCGTTGCGTCATGCCATCGCCAAAGCGTTGGTGACCATGAATCCGGCTTTGCGGGAGCCCCTCAAGAAGGAAGGCCTGCTGACCCGCGATTCGCGCGTCAAGGAGCGGAAGAAGTACGGGCAGAAGGGAGCTAGGAAGCGGTTCCAGTTCTCCAAGCGTTAAGGCATCGCGGGTTGTCTGTCAAAAGGGAAGGCCTCGCGGCCTTCCCTTTTTTCTGTCTGCGGTCGAAGGAATCAGCGGCGTGGGCACGAGCGAAACGATCACGGTGGCGGTGGCTGGCGCAAGCGGCTATACGGGCGGCGAGTTGCTGCGCCTGCTGCTCGGGCATCCGCGTGTGCGGATCACGGTAGTCACCTCGGAAAAGTCGGCCGGGAGTCCCGTGGCCGCCTCGTTCCCCCACTTGGCGTCGGCGCTCTCCCTATCCTTCGAAGCCCTGGCTCCGGAGGAGATCGCGAAGCGCGCCGACGTGATCTTTTTGGCCCTCCCCCACACCAAATCGCTGACGCCGGTGGCGGCCTGCCGGGCCGCGGGCAAGCACGTGATTGATTTAAGCGCCGACTACCGGCTGAAAGATCCGGCACTCTATGAAACCTGGTATCAGACGCCGCATCTCCATCCGAACCTGTTGCGTGAATCGGTCTATGGGTTGCCGGAGCTCCATCGGGATGCGATCAAGACCGCAAAGTTGGTAGCTTCGCCAGGATGTTACCCGACTGCGGCGATCTTGCAAATGGCGCCCCTGGTCGCCAAGGGGCTGGTGACGCCGGATACGCTGGTGATCGACGCCAAGTCCGGGGTCTCCGGCGCGGGGCGGAGTCCGGCACTCCCCTACCATTTCCCGGAAGCCCATGAGTCCATCGAGGCTTACAAGGTCGGCCGACATCGTCATATTCCCGAGATCGAGCAGGAATTGGGTCTGCTCAGCCGGCGATCGGCAACGAAGACCGCCGCCCTGCGGGTCGCCTTTACTCCTCACTTGGTGCCGATGAATCGCGGCATTCTCAGCACCGCCTACAGCCGGCTACGCGAGCCGCTGGGACAGGATGAGGTGCGAGCCCTGTTTGCGGAATTTTATCAGGGTGAGCCCTTCATCCGGCTTCAAAGCGGGACCGCGTCCGCCAATCCACGCAATGTCCGCGGGTCGAACTTCTGCGACCTGTCCGCCTTTGCGGACACGCGATCCGGTTGGGTGGTGACCGTTGCCGCGCTGGACAACCTGGTGAAGGGAGCGGCGGGCCAGGCGATTCAGGCCATGAACTTGATGCTGGGGTTTCCGGAAGACATGGGCCTTCGCTCGCCGGGAGTCTTCCCGTGAGCAGACGCGCCGTCCTCCCCTGCGTGGTCGCTCGATAACATGAAGCAGACCCCCATCCACAAGATTCCCGGTGGGATCACGGCCCCGCGCGGATTTCTCGCTGCCGGTCTCCACGCCGGCATCAAAAAGCCCTCGCTCCTCGACCTGGCGCTCGTGGCCTCCGAACAGCCGGGGCCGGTTGCCGGCCTGTTTACCACCAACCAAGTCGTTGCCGCCCCCGTGGTCCTGGACCGTCTCCATCTCACGCAAGGGCAAGGGATGGGCCGAGCCTTCATCGTCAACAGCGGCAATGCCAATGCCTGCACCGGTGCCCAGGGGTTGGCCGATGCAAAAGAAATGGCGACGTTGGCGGCTCAATGTCTTGGCGTGCCTGTCCGTTCGATCTTTGTCGGCTCGACCGGGGTCATCGGCCAGTTCTTGCCGATGCTTGCGATCAGGCAGGGCGTCCCGCGATTGGCCCTGCGGTTGCGTCGGAGCGGAGGGCATGAGGCGGCCAAGGCGATTCTGACGACGGATCTGAAGGCCAAGGAAGTGGCCCTGCGAACAAGGATCGCCGGGCATGTGGTGACGGTAGGCGGAATGGCTAAGGGGTCCGGGATGATCCACCCCAACATGGCCACCATGCTGGCCTATCTCACCACGGACGCGGCGATCGCACCGCCGGTCTTGCAGCGAGCGCTGCGGGCGGCGGCCGAGACGTCGTTCAACTGTATTTCGGTGGATGGGGACACCAGCACCAACGACACCGTGCTCTGCCTGGCAAACGGTCTAGCGGGCAACGCCCCGTTCCGCGACGGAACGAAGGAGTTGGCTTCATTCCAGGCCCTGCTCAGCGAAGCCTGTCGCGCGCTGGCCATGCATATCTGCCGCGACGGCGAAGGGGTTACGAAGATCGTGCAGGTGCTGGTTACGGGGGCGAGGTCACCGTCTGACGCGAAAGCCGTAGCCAATACCGTCGGCACTTCCTGTCTGGTCAAGACTGCATTCTTCGGGGAGGATGCGAACTGGGGCCGGATCATGGCGGCCGTCGGGCGCGCCGGCGTGCGCATCAAGCCGGAGCGGATCGGGTTGGCCATCGAAGGCGTGCCCATCGTCAAACAGGGTGTTAGTCTCGGGCGTGCCGCGGAGCGAGCCATTGAAAAACTGTTCCGTCGGCGGGAGTTTCGGATCGTGATCGACCTGGGGCTTGGATCCGCGCAGGGCGCTATCTGGACGACCGACCTCTCCTACGAGTATGTGCGGATCAACGCGTCTTACCGATCCTAGGGCCGCGCGACGTCGGCTTGCATATCCGGTCCCGATCGTGCTACGTTTTCAAGCCCTTGTACGATTTCGACGAACGCAGAGTGCAGTACTCAGGGGAAAGCCGCAAGACTCATTACTCAAATTCGAATTGGCGTGTTGCACGCCACTCGGCTTGGGAATAAGGGGAGAAAGACCTCTCGTCCGATATCGTCGGGCGCTCCGCAAGCAGAGGAAGGAGGTGAACGGATGGGGATGATCGCGATCAAGGAATTACTGGAAGCCGGTGTCCATTTTGGCCACCAAACCAATCGCTGGAATCCGAAGATGAAACGGTTCATCTTCGGCGAGCGCAACGGGATTTACATCATCGATCTGCAGCAGACGGTACAGCGGTTTGAAGCCGCCTACGCCTTCGTCCGTGATACAGTCTCGGCCGGCGAGTCCGTGCTCTTTGTCGGCACCAAGCGGCAGGCCGTGGACATTCTCGAGGAAGAGGCCAAGCGGGCCCGCATGTTCTTCGTCAACAAGCGGTGGCTCGGCGGGATGCTGACCAATTTCCAGACGATCCGCAAGAGCATCGAGAAGCTGAAGAAGTTCGAGTCGGCCTTGACCGATGGGACCCACCAGCGGCTGACCAAGAAAGAAGTCGGCCAGATGGAAAAAGAACGGGTCAAGCTGGAGAAGTATCTTAGCGGGATCAAAACCATGAACAGCCTCCCCGGTTGCGTATTTGTGCTGGACACCAGGATCGAGCACATCACGATCATGGAAGCCAACCGGCTCGGGATTCCGGTGATCGCCATCGTGGACACCAACTGCGATCCCGACGGCATCGATTATCCGATCCCGGGGAACGACGACGCCCTCCGTTCCATCAAGCTGGTCGTCTCGCGCATTGCCGACGCCTGCATCGAGGGCGCGCATCTGCGTGCGCAGCGCGAAGAGGGCGAGAAGCCCGAGGCTCAGGGAGAGGTGCACAAGCCAAGCGGGATGGTGATGGAAGCCGTTCCGGCTTCGTAACGGGTCCGGCATCAGGCCGGCTGACACGGTCTTGACGATTACTAAGGGGAGCGCGAACGGCATGGCAGGCAACGCGACGTTAGTGAAAGAGCTGCGGGAGAAAACCGGCGCCGGCATTCTGGATTGCCAGAAGGCGCTGGTCGAATCCGGCGACGACATCGAAAAAGCCATTGAGCACCTTCGGCAGAAGGGCCTGGCCGCGGCCCAGAAAAAGGCCGGGCGGGAAACGAACGAAGGCATCATTTCCTCGTACATCCATCCGGGCAGCCGGATCGGGGTCTTGGTCGAAGTCAATTGCGAAACGGACTTCGTGGCGCGGAACGACGAGTTTCAGACCTTCGTCAGGGACCTGGCGTTGCAGATCGCCGCATCGAACCCTTCCTTTGTGAAGCGCGAGGATATTCCGGCGTCCGTCGTCGAGAAGGAGAAGCAGATCTACCTGGCACAGGCAAAGGAAATGGGCAAGCCGGAACCGGCCTGGGCGAAGATCGTCGACGGCAAGCTCGAAAAGTTTTACCAGGAGAGCTGCCTTTTGGAGCAGACTTTCATCAAGGATCCCACAGTCACGATTAAGGACCTGCTGGCGCAAAAGATCGCCAAGATCGGCGAGAACATGGCCGTCCGGCGGTTTACGCGGTATCAACTGGGGCACGAATGAGTTCCGCCAAATACCGGCGGATCCTTCTCAAGATCAGCGGCGAGATTTTGGCCGGCGACCAGGGCTATGGCATTCAGCCGTCCGTGCTGGAGGGGCTGGCCGAGGAAGTGGCCTCCGTCGTGGCGCTGAACGTCGAAGTCGCGCTGGTCATCGGCGGCGGCAATATCTTTCGGGGTATCGCGGCCAGCGCCAGCGGGATGGAACGGGCCTCTGCGGATTATATGGGGATGCTGGCCACCGTGCTCAACGCGCTGGCGCTGCAGAATGCGCTGGAACGCAAGGGGGTCACGACCCGCGTCCAGTCGGCCATTGAGATGCGGCAGTTGGCGGAAGGGTACATCCGCCGCCGGGCGATCCGGCATCTGGAAAAGAAGCGCGTCGTCATCTTCGCCGGCGGGACCGGCAACCCCTACTTTTCGACCGATACAGCCGCCGCCCTTCGCGCCATGGAGATCGGGGCCGAGGTGATCATGAAAGGCACCAAAGTGAACGGGGTCTTTGAAGCGGACCCGGTTACGAACCCGACCGCCAAGATGTTCACCGAGGTGCCGTTTCTGTCCATCATCAATAAAAACCTGAAAGTCATGGATTCGACGGCCGTCACGCTCTGCATGGACAATAACCTGCCCCTGATCGTCTTCAATCTGAAGGAGCGCGGCAACCTCGCCAAGGTCGTGCGCGGGGACAAGATCGGGACGCTTGTGACCGCCGGCAGCCGCTGAGGCGGAGGGAGAGGCTCTTATGTCGGGCGCCACGCACAAACGAGTCCAGGAACGGATGGAAGGGGCGCTGGAGCATCTGAAGCGGGATCTGGCCACCCTTAGGACCGGCCGCGCCTCCCTGGCCCTGCTGGACGGGGTGAAAGTGGACTACTACGGGACGTTGACGCCCCTCAAACAGGTGGCCAACTTGGGCGTGCCCGAGAGCCGCCTGATCACGGTCCAGCCTTGGGAGCCGGCCCTCATCAAGGAAATCGAAAAGGCGATTCAGGCCTCCGGACTCGGGCTCACCCCCTCCAACGACGGTAAGTTGATTCGCATCCCGGTCCCTTCCTTGACGGAGGAACGGCGCAAGGACTTGATCAAGCTGTGCAAGAAGCATGGGGAGGAGAGCAAGGTCCAGCTCCGGAATATCCGCCGCGAAGGCAATGAGGAACTCAAGGGCTTGCACAAGGACGGAAAGCTGTCGGAAGACGACGTCCGCAAGGCGGAAACCGAGATCCAGAAGGTGACCGATCAATACGTCCAGAAAGTCGACCAGACCCTCAAGAAAAAGGAGGAGGAGATCCTGGAAATCTGAGCGGGCTGCCATCCGTCTCGGTTCCGGCCACTCGCGTGTCTCCCCTCACGACCGCACCCCCGACCATCGCCTCTGTCGACCTCTCTGCCCTGACGTCCAATCTGCGGCAGGCGCGACGCCTCTTGTCTCCCGGTTGCGACATCCTGGCCGTCGTCAAGGCCGATGCCTATGGGCATGGTTCCGTCGCCGTCACCGAGGCCTTGGCGCGAGAAGGCGTGACGCGGTTCGCGGTCGCCACGATTCAGGAAGGGGCCCAGCTTCGCGACGCCGGCATCCAGGCGCAGATTTTGGTGATGGGCGCCTTGCCTCCTGCCCAACTTGCCGATCTGCTGGGCTATGATCTGACGCCGGTCATTTACGAGCCGACCATTGCGGTGGCGTTGGCGGCCAGACTCGGCGCCGGGTCGAACCCCTACCCGGTCCATCTCAAGGTCGATACGGGGATGGGACGGCTCGGTCTTCCGCCGGACCAAGTGCTGCCCCTGCTCCAATCCCCTGCCTTCCAAAGTTCGTTGCGGTTGGAAGGGCTGATGACGCATCTGGCCGATGCCGACAATGCCGATCCTGCCTACACCAAGATCCAGATCGAGCGGTTCCAAGCCGTCCTGGCCGGGCTGCATAAGGCCGGCCTCTCCGTTCCCCTCATCCATGCAGCCAACAGTGCGGCCATGCTTGGGCATCCGGCCGCGCACTTCAACCTGGTGCGGCCCGGCATTATGCTCTATGGGTACTCCACCGCCCTGCAACGCGGACCGGCGGCGACGCTAAAACCGGTCCTCTCCCTGCGCAGCCAGGTTGCACAAGTCAGGAATCTGGAGAAGGGGGACAGCGCGAGCTACAACCGATCCTTCATCGCACGCAGGTCTACCAAGATTGCCGTCCTGCCGATCGGCTATGCGGACGGTTACAGCCGGGCCTTGTCCAACCGAGGATACGTGCTGGTGCAGGGGCAGAGGTGCCCGGTCGTGGGACGAGTCTGCATGGACATGACGCTGCTGGATGTGACGGATCTGCCGGTTGTCCGACCCGGGGACGAGGCGGTCTTGATCGGCCGCCAAGGGACCGACGCAATCCTGGCAAGCGATGTGGCTGCCTGGAGCGGGACGATTCCCTACGAAGTCCTCTGCGGGATTGGGCCGCGGGTGCCACGGGTCTATTCCTGAATATCGCTTGTACACCGGACCAGGCATGCCGCCCGGTCACGCTCGTTGTTCGCACCGGTCGGTTGCCCTATAATGACGCGAGACAGGGAACGGTGATGCCGAAAGACGGTGTGGTGATGCCGACCTCGCTTAATCTGACCGCCAGGTTCTTCGATCTGCTCCTGATCGTGCAGGAGTTTACGATCCTTTCCGTCCAGACGGTCGCCGGGCTGGTCCGGCCTCCCTGGTACCTTCGCGAAATTATGCTGCAACTGGACCGGATTGGCGTCGGGTCTCTGTTCATCGTGATGTTGACCGGCTTGTTCACGGGCATGGTGCTGGCGCTGCAAGGCGCGGTGCAGTTGGAGCCCTATGGGGCCACGATGTATGTGTCCCGCCTGATCAGCGAAAGCGTCGTCCGGGAGTTGGGCCCGGTCCTGGCCGCCTTAATGATTGCGGGACGCGTGGGAACCGGCATCGCCTCCGAGATCGCGTCGATGCAGGTGACGGAACAGATCGACGCCCTCCGCGCGGAAGGCACCGATCCGATCAAGAAGCTGGCCACGACCAGGCTGGCCGCCTGCCTCATCATGATCCCCCTGCTGACGATCATCACGAACTGCATCGCGATTCTGGGCGGGTGGCTGGTGGCCAGGCTGTACCTGGCCATCGATTCCTATTTCTACTGGACCTGGGCGTTCGAAGCGATTCAACTCGATGACATCGTGCAAGGGCTGGTCAAACCCCTGGTCTTCGGGTTCATCATTGCGATGGTGAGTTGCTATGCCGGATTCTCGACGAAGGGCGGCACGGCGGGTGTGGGCGTCTCCACCACCCAATCCATGGTCTATTCGTCCATTCTGATCCTGGCCAGCGATTTTCTTATCACTAAGTTCTTCATGGCCTTTGCCTAAGAGAGATTTGCGAGGCGACCATGATCGAGTATGCCAATGTCTGGCTCAGTCTGGGTGATCGGCTGATCCTCAAGGACGTCTCGTTTTCGGTGCAGCCGGGAGAGACCCGGGTGATCCTGGGCGGCAGCGGGTCGGGCAAGACCACCCTGCTCCGGCTGGCACTGGGCCTCTACCGTCCGGACAAGGGCACGATCACAGTGGTGGGGCAAGACATCACAGGCCTCCGGGAACGCGACTTGTTTCAGGTCCGGCAACAGATGGCCATGGTGTTCCAGGACGCGGCCCTGTTCGATTCTCTCTCCGTCCGCGAGAACGTCGGATACCGTTTGTGGGAACAGGGTCTGCTTTCCGACGAAGAGATCGAGCAGAAGGCGTTAGAAAGCCTGAGGTTCGTCGGGCTGGACGACATACTCGACAAGATGCCGGCGGAACTGAGCGGCGGTATGCGAAAGCGGGTGGGCATCGCCAGGGCCCTGGCCAGCGGGGCCAAGACTCTCCTCTACGACGAGCCGACCGCCGGCCTGGATCCGATCAATACCTGCGTGATTGGCCGGTTGATACTTCGGCTCAAGACCATGGGCGTTACCCAAGTGGTGGTGACGCACGATTTGGACACAGCCTATCGGGTGGCGGATCGCATGATCTTGATCATCAAAGGAAGGCTGGCTTTCGACGGCACGCCGGACGAACTCCGGGCCTGCGACCAGCCGGCGGTCAGGGAATTCCTCGACCCGAGCAGCATGCCGTCGGAATGGACGCCCTCGCCCAACTCGAATGGCATATCCGACGAGCCACTTCTGCGATCAATTGCCTCACCAAGGAGTGTGTCGTGAACAGGCAATCACAGCTCCATTGGGCACAAGTGAAGGTGGGCATGCTCGTGCTGGTGGCCTTGGCGATCCTGATCGGGGTGATCATGAACCTGGAGGAAGGCATGGGCCTTTTCGCCAGCCAGATCAAATTCCGGGCCACGGTGACTCATACCCAGGGTCTCAAGGTCGGAGGGCCGGTGCGCATGAACGGAGTGGACATCGGCAACGTCCATCGCATCGCCATCGCCCAGGATGCTCCCAACGTGGACATTCTCTTCACGGTGCAGAAGGCCGTGGCGCCGCACATTCATCGGGATGCCAAGGTCAGCATCAGGCCGATGGGCCTCCTGGGCGATAAGTTCCTGGAAATCATGCCTGGCAGCCAGACCGAGCCGGCCTTAGCGCCGGGCAGCGTGCTGGGCGGTGATGCCGAGTCGGACCTGACGAACCTCGCCTCCGGCGCAACCGCCACGCTGGATAACGTCAATGCGGCGCTGCACGAGATGCAGAAAATTCTCGTGCGGCTGAATGAAGGCCAGGGCACGGCCAGCAAACTGTTGTCCGACCCAGCCCTCTATGAACAGTCCAAGAAGGCGATGCAGAACATCGAGATCGCTTCCGAGAAAAGTGTCGCATTGCTGGACAAAGTCGAAAAGGGCCAGGGCACGATCGGGCAGTTGATGACGGACAAGGAGCTGTATGTGCGGGCCAACCAGGCGGTCAAGGAGCTGAACGCCCTGGCCGGCAAGCTCAACGACCAGAACGGGACTCTGGCCAAGCTGGCCGATCCGACTCTCTATAAGCGGCTGGACAATTTGACCAGCCGGGGCGAACAGTTATTGGCCAAGGTGGAGGGAGGCCAGGGCACGGCGGGCAAGCTGATCACGCAGGACGAACTCTACCAGCGGGCGGACAAACTGCTGACCGACGTCGAAGGCCTGGTCGAAGATGTCAAGAAGAATCCCACTAAATACTTCAAGTTTTCAGTGTTTTAATCAATATCTCTATCCTCAAACATTAAGTTTCAAGACTCGACTGACGAACGGTTAGCATTGCGCTGGGCTGCCTGGGGCATTGTCGGGATCGCATGGCCCTTCGCTGCTGCACCTCCCGGCGCGACCCTTCCGGGCTTTAGCAAGCGGAAGCCTTCTGGAATTCCAGCGGCCGCGATCGTTTGATCGCGGTGCCTTGGTCAGTTCCAGCTTTCCTTCTCGCTAAAGCCTCGGTGGGTTCCCTGCACCTCCGGTGAAGGCAGCTCAGCGCCACGCGATCCCGTGTAGGTGCCCATGGGAAAGGAAAAAGGAAAGGGGGATAGGTCGCTTTGCAAACCTATCCCCCCGGTTAAAGTTACGCCTGATGACTTTGCTACGCGCCGAATGGATCTAGTCGCGCATGGTTCGAGATAGGAAACTCCAGCCGCGTCGCGCAGGTTGCACCCATTGGAACGTTACCACCAGAGCGGATGTATGAGCCTATGCATCCGCGGGGCTCAGAGGAAGAAGTGTGCCCCAGATCAATCCACTGATATAGATCAAGAGCGTAGATGCATATCCAAGTGCCATCTTCAGCTTGATCCCAGATGCATTCGTAGCGGCATTTTCCGTTTCGGCATACGATTCGGTCTAAAGTACACGTTGCACGGTTTCGTTTTAGCTCTTCGACGAACTTAGGGATCGCCTCTGCGACCGGTAAGAATTGAGGCCCACTTGCCGATAGCTCTGCCTCTGGCAACGGTGGGCAAATCAAGAATCGAGTATCCTCCGGCAAGTACTCGTTGTACAGCGCCGCGTGGAATCCGCGAACCCACCGCCAGATGATGTGGTCAAGGTCTAGACCGCGAACGGCAATAGCGGGTGAGCCATCTTTGAAACGGCCGACTGAAACTCGAAACTTTTTATGCGTTGGATTCGGCTTGCGACCGTGGATGACACCCACAAGCTGCCCGACAACCTGGTCGTCTGCAGACCGCATTGCATTACATTTTTGGTGGGTAGGGAGAATAAGCGGGAAATTCCGATCGGCAATTGCAAAGAGCCCAGTGGGTGGCACGTGGTCTGAGTTTACCTTTTCCGCGGGATTGAAGTTTCTTCCACACAAATAACAAAACCGAAGCAGCCGCGCAGCACGCATGGAATTCTGTGTGTCAAGTATGACTGGCATGATCTCATGGTCCTAAAACTAGGAGACTCAATTGCGATCATATCGAACCAGGGACAGGCCTACAAGCGGCCTGGCCCTGCTACCTTTTTTTTCGGACCCGGATGGAACGGATGCCCGTTGAGGCCGGCGGTATGGCGGGAGCTGTCTGCACAATGGCAGTAGGAGTGTCGCGAGCCGTTCTGCTAATCCGATGAGGCGAGCGACCAACTCAATGACGTGGACTGGCAGTCTGGGGTTAACGCATCGTGCCGCCGCCGAATACGGGCGCCGTTCGTCAACCGGGTCTTGCTCTCGGTCGGCCACCCTTCGTCGCCCGCTTCCAGCTTGCTACGTCTTCAGCTTCCGCTTGAGCTTCTTCTCCACACTGGCGACCTTGCCGGCGAGGCGCCCTTTGTGGCCCTTGCGGTAGTCCACTTTGATCGTGCAGGAGATGCGGCCACAGTCTTTCTTCATCCGCTCGTAGCACTTCTTCACCACCCCGAAGACTTCGTCCCACTCCCCTTCCAGCACCGTGCCCATCGGGTTGAGCCGGTAGTCCACCCCGCTCTTGTCGATAATGTCCAGGGACCGCGACACGTACTTGCCCACGCTCTCCCCTTTGCCCAGCGGGGACATGCTGAATTCCAAGAGGACCATGGATCGCTCCTTCCAAATCAGGCTTGTTGTTGCCGGCGTGCGTCGAGCCAGGCTTTCGGATATTGAATGGCGCCGTTGAGTTTGAAGCCTTCGACGGCCTCGCGCAACTTGGCTCGGCGTTGCTCCGCATCCGGTTCGGCTGCTTTGGTTTCATCCCGGATGGCGGCCAACCATTCCAGGAATCGTTCGAACTCCTCGTCGAAGAGCTGCTCGCAATCCTGCCGGAGCTTGCCGGCCAGAGCCGGCGCCACCCCGCTGGTGCTGATGGCCAGGCGCAAATGGCCCCGTTTGGCCAAGGCGGGGAGCATCACCGTCGAGTATTCCGGTTGGTCGACCGCGAGGAGCAGGAACCGCTCCTTCTGGGCCAGTTCATAGAGGGAACGGGAAAAGTCCTGATCGTGTCGCAGGGTGTTGACGACGAGGAAACAGCCCTGTGCGTCGGTCGAACGAAACAGCCGGACTCGGTGCAAGATCTTGGCGGTCGCCGTGAGTTTCCGCAAGTGGTCGTTCAAGGTGGGGCTGATCACCGTCACCTTGGCGCCGCTGTCCAAGAGACGATCGACCTTGTCGGAGGCTTCGTCGTCGCCTCCCACCACCACGCAGGACCGTCCTTTTACATCGAGTGAGACTTGGAATCCGGGATTGGCTGCCATTGCTCCCCCCTACCTATTTCTTATTCGAAATCTGTGCGCAGTCGTTCGCGCTTGCCGGGGCGTATCATACAACAGCCTCACTGCCTGGAGAAAGCTCCCTTTCTATTCCCCGATCCGGCTTGTATAATGCGCCACGTTGGCTGTTCTGATTGGGTCCGAAGTGAAGGAGGATGCAGGTGGCAGAAGGCACGATGAGGGTGCTGGGGATGGCCGGCGGCGTGATCGTCTTGGCCGGCATAGCCGCCTGGATGGGGCTGGCGCACGGCTGTGAAAAACCGTCGGGCAGCGGCGTGATTGCCGGACAGGTCACGATCGATCCGGCCTTGGCGTCAAAAGTCCGTCCGACGGACGTGCTGTTCGTGATCGTCCGCCGGCCGCAGGGCGCACCCCGCCCCCTGGCGGCGAAGCGCATCGACAATCCGAAGTTTCCGGTCTCGTTCGAAATTACCAATCAGGACGTGATGGCGAGCGGGTCAGAATTGCGCGGGATGGTGGATGTGCTTGCCCGGATCGACCGGGATGGCCAGGCCGGGCCGCCGCAGTCTGGAGATTTGGAAGGAAAGTTCGCCAAGAACCCGACCTTGGTGGGATCGCGGGAAGTAGCAATCGTGATCGATAAAGAGTACTGACCTGCGGTCGTACATCCGTCGTTGGCCCTTCGACTATGCTCAGGGCGAGCGGCGGTAAAATCGTCAGCCCCCCTCCGGTGGATCCGCCTCTAGTTCCAGGTTCCAGTACAGATAGTCCCGCCAGCTCTGGGGTGCGTTCCTGATACCGATCGTAATTGTGATCACGGGATTCCAGCGCGGCTTGACCGGCCTCCGAATCAAGCGCATGCTGGCTTCGTCCGGGGTGCGCCCGCTCTTCCGGTTGTTGCACCGCCAGCAGGCCGTGACGATATTTTCCCAGGTCTTCTTGCCTCCCTTGGCGATGGGGACGACGTGGTCGAAGGTCAGGTCCTCGGTCCTGAATTTCTGGCTGCAGTATTGGCAGGTATAGCCGTCGCGCGTAAAGATATTAATGCGGGAAAATTTGACCGCCCGGTGACTGTCCTTCAGCTTCACCAACTTGAGCAGCCGCATGACGGCCGGAAGCTTGATGGAGATTGAAATTCCCTGGATGTCCCGGTCGTACACTTCCAGGACTTCCACCTTCTCCTGCCAGAGGAGCGTAATGGCTTTTTTCCAGGTAACGACACGAAGCGGTTCGTAGGTCGAGTTCAGTAGCAGCGTCAGTTCCATCTGTCCTCCTGGGTCACCCCGCAAGTCGACAGTGCCGAACCAAGGCTTTGACTGCCTTACTCTATGCCATAGTCCCGCTGTAAAATCAATCCTTTGGCTCCTCCATGGCGGCATAGGCACCTTGCAGCCTCTGCTCCAACTGGCTAGACTGGCGGCCATTGAGGAGGCGATGATGGCTCAGTGGGTCAAGGTGGCGAAGGTGGGCGAGTTGGCGCCGGGCGTTTGTCTATCGGTAGAGATTGAGGGGCGAGGCGTGGCGCTCTTCAACGTCGAAGGAACGATCTATGCGTTGGATAACTGCTGTCCCCATGCCGGCGGCCCGCTGGGAGATGGACAATTGCAGGGCAACATCGTGACATGTCCCTGGCATGGCTGGCGGTTCAACGTCTGTACGGGCGAGCGGCCGGAAAATCCTGTTTTTACGGTCAGCCGGTTTTTGGTGGATATCGTGGAGGGGGAAATCCTGGTGCGAGTCCCTCCGGAAACGGAAGGCACCGGACCATGACTCACAGGCCGGCCGGGCCGCCTCCGCGGGTTAAGGGACCCGCCATGCCCATGGGCATCAGGTCTTCCGCGGGCATGGACATGGGCACGACGGACTGTTTCGTCAGGTCCACCTGCCATTCATAGTCTCGTTCGAACCAGCGCAGCCCTCCGCCCTGGCTCCCCTCCTCGCGGACAAAAACTTTCACCACATACAGGTGGTCGCGCTTCTTCTCGACGGTCCACTCCCCCATGCGGACCCCCTTTCCACGGGCGGCCATCCCTTGCACCCGATCCGTGAGAGCTTGTCGGAGCGTGGGAGCTTGCCTGGCGCGATGGGTTTGTACGAGCGCCATCGCTTCGGCGGCTCGCGGGTCGGCCATCGGATTGGCGGTCGGAGGCTTCATAGCCCAATAAGCAAGGCTGCCGACGACCAGTAGGCCGACGGCAAGATAATGGAGTACCTTGCTGATGGAGAATGGACTGCCCGCCTGGGTTGTGTCGCTGTGTTCCGGCTGCATCGTAGGCCTAGCGATGGCTGTGGCCTGGTCCGGCTACGACCTGCCGAGATCCCGGCTTGGCATGCGGCATTGGAAGATGGGAGGAGGAATTGGCTTGGAACGCTTGCAGCTCCCGCAATCGCTGCTGCAATCCGCCTGGGCCCGGTGGGATCGCCATCGAGCCGAATGGAAAACCCTGGCTTGGGCGGGCGCCGCCGAGCAATGGAACGACCGGCGTCAAGGTCTGGCCTAGGGCGAGTTGATTGTTTGCCGGTTCCATCTGGCCTTGCTGGTCGATTCGGGCCTCGCCGGGCGATTCGGTCGGCGGAGCCATTCTTGCGATTTCGCCGGCCGGCGCCGACTCCTGCATGCTCGATGCGGCACCGCCGTTCATGGCCTGCGCGTGGTTAGAAGTCGAGGTCGAAGGCCGGTCCCGGAATTTGTACGTCCAGACGGACGCGGGCGGCATCGCGGGCGGAAGTCCGCTCAGATTATCCGTCAGCACCAGAGTGCCGGATGAGTCGATCCAGCTGTAGTATTCCGCAGACCAACCAGGACCCGGGGTGGCTGCAGCCCAGATCCAGAGCGAGGCCGACAGGAGACCTCCGATCGTCATGGCCCGGCTGATCCCCATGACATCAGCTTAGCCGCCTCGTCGAAGAAATGTCAACGCATCCATCGGCAGCATCTAGACGCAGCCCATGCCGGTCTTGACAAGGCTGGAAGGCCATATGGTACAACTGCCTCTGCTTGCACAGAGCCTATCTGCGCGCACACACTCGGCACAACCATGAAATTCTTCGTGTATGCGGACAATCTGAATCCGACCCAACTCAAGCGCCGAGCGCCCGAGCATCAGTTTGTCTGCAAGGCGTTCCTGCCCGACCATGCCCTTCAGTTTTGCCGCTGGTCGTCGCAGTGGCGATGCGGACTGGCCAGCGTGGCCCCCTCCCCCGGCGAACAGGTCTGGGGCGTGGTGCTGGAGGTGACCGAAGAAGATCTTAAGCTGATGGACGAGTTCGAGGGCGAGGTTCCCGATGGGGCGTTTCGGCATCTGCAGGTCACGGTGGTGGACGAGCAAGGGGAAAAAATGTTGGTGAATACCCATGTGGCCGCCCCCATCGGCAAGTTCAAGCCCAAGGAACATTATCTGGAGTGGGTGCTCAAAGGAGCCAAGCACTGGAAGCTGCCTGAGGAATGTATCGAGCGGTGGCGGTCGTTCATGCCGAAGTAAGATAGCACACAGCCGTCAGCAGCTAGCCGTCAGCTCTTCTTCAACAAGCTGAGAGCTGATGGCTGACGGCGTTTCTCAACCAAGGAGCCCATAATGCCGAAGCCGAAATATCACATTATCGTTTGCACAAACACCAGGCCTCCCGGCCATCCCAAGCCCTCCTGCGGCGCGGCCGGCTCGCCGGGGTTGCTGATGGCGTTTAACATGGGATTGATGGAGCGGGGCGTTCAGCCGGGCCAGGTGCTGGTCACCGGTTCCGCCTGTCTGGGTCCTTGCGAGCAAGGTCCGACCGTCGTGGTCTATCCGGATGCCACCTGGTACTCGCAGGTCAAGGAAACCGACGTGCCGGCCATCCTGGATGAGCACATCGCCAAAGGCAAGCCGGTGGCCAAGCTCAAGCCAGACTCGGTCTGGGGCTGACCGGCCTGCGGCGCTGAACCGGGCGATGGACAAGCACAGTCGCAAGGCCTCCAAGCCGAAGAAATTCTCCGGGTCTCGGCGTTCTGCGCCGCCGCAGGTCTCACTCCCCTCGCATAAGGAACATAAGGTACAGGCCCCGACGCGTGTCGGCTGCATGGTCATTACTTGCAGCGACACGAGGACGCCGGAGACGGACACCAGCGGCCAGTTGATCATGAAGCGGCTCAAGGCCGCGGGCCACAAAACGGTGGCCTATCACCTCGTCAAGGATGAGCCGAAGCAGATCAAGACGCTGATCCAACGGGCCGTGCGCAAGCAGGATGTGCAGGCTATCCTGATTAACGGCGGGACAGGCATCTCCCGGCGCGACTCCACCTTCGAAGCGGTGGACGCCCTGCTCGAAAAGCGCTTGGTGGGCTTCGGCGAGATTTTCCGCTACCTCACCTACCAGGACATCGGGTCGGCGGCCATCATGAGCCGCGCGACCGCCGGTTTGTACTGCGGACGCGTCCTCTTCTCCGTTCCAGGCTCCGAAGGAGCCGTTCGATTGGCTGTGGATAACCTCATCCTCCCCGAGCTCCCGCACATTATTCAGCAGCTCAGCAAATAACCCTCTTCCCGGTCTCCTCTTACTGCCCGACGTATTAATTGTATAGGCCGGTTCTTGCCTATTTTAAGAATCCTGCAGACCTGCCAATAAGTATCTGGGCACGAGCCTGCCAAAGTTTGAGGTCCCCATTCACCGTGGAGGGTCGTTATCGTGTCGCACAAACCAGACGCGCCAAATGGACTGACACGCCGGGAACTGGGGAGGCTCTTGGGAGTCTCGGCTGGGCTGGCGTGCCTGGCTCCCCTGACCGGCTGCAACAGCTTATGGGAACGCCAGTCGGTAATCCCCGTTGACGGCTGGCACAAAGGCGTCTGCCGGTTCTGTGGGACCGGCTGCGGCGTCATGATCGGCGTTACCAACAACAAGGTTGTGGACGTCAAGGGAGACGACGAGGCACACAACCGCGGCCGCCTCTGCATCAAGGGTTTGGCGACTCGCGATATCCTCTACTCCGAAGATCGCGCGCTGTACCCGATGATCAGGAAAGACGGAGAACTGCAGCGGGCAAGCTGGGATGAAGCCATGACCCTGATCGCACAGCGCTTCCGGGAATCGATCGAGACGCACGGACCGGCCAGCGTCGCTTTCTACGGCAGCGGTCAACTCTACACGCAGGAAAGCTATACCGCAAACAAGCTGTTCAAGGCCGGCATCGGCACGAACAACGTCGAGAGCAATGCGCGGATGTGCATGGCCTCTGCAACGACCGGCTATACCGCCACCTTCGGTAAAGACGAACCGCCCGGGTGTTATGAGGACATGGACTATGCCGATTGTTTCTTCATCACGGGCTCAAACACCCTGGAGTGCCATCCGATTCTCTGGGAGCGTGTGCGGGACCGGAAGCGGAGCCATCCCGGCACGAAGATCATCGTCGTCGACCCGCGCAAGACTTTCACGGCGAGGCACGCGGACCTGCACCTTCCGATCCATCCCGGCACCGACGTGTCCCTCTATAACGCGATGATCTATGTGTTCCTGCAACACAATTTCATCGACCGGGATATGGTGGAGAACTACCTGACGTTCAAGGACGGTGAGGAGAGCCGGACGTTCGAGGAGTTTAAACGGCATATCGCAAAATACACCCCGGAGGCGGCGGCCAAAACCTGCGGTATCACTCCGCGGGATATTCGCGAAGCCGCGTTCCTGTTCGCCACTTCAAAAGCCACCATGTCGTTGTGGACGATGGGCTTGAATCAGCAGGTGCAGGCCACCCACTCCAACCGGCTGGTGAGCGCGATGCACCTTTTGACGGGACATTTCGGTCGCCCGGGCGCCACGCCGTTTTCCATCTCGGGGCAACCGAACGCGTGCGGCGGCGTGCGCGACGTCGGCACCCTTTCGCATGCCCTGCCGAACGGGCGCCTGATCGCCAATCCGAAGCACCGCGAAGAGATGGAAGATTTGTGGAAGGTTCCGCGCGGCCGGATCAGCCCAAAGCCGGGCTATCACACCGTTCAGTTATTTGAAGCGCTGGGGCGAGGCGACGTGAAGTGCTGTCTGGTGATGTGCACGAACCCCGGGCAGACGCTCCCCAATGTCACGGCCTACCGGCAGGGAATGGAAAAGGCGTTTCTAGTCGTGGTCGATGCCTTTTACCCGACGGAAACGACGAAATTCGCCGATGTGGTGCTGCCTGCCGCCCTCTGGGTGGAAAAGGAAGGGGTCACAGGGAACGGGGATCGACGGTACCATCTCTACCCCAAACTGGTGAGTCCTCCGGGCGAGGTCAAGAGCGACTTGGCGATTCTCGTGGAGTTAGCGGACCGCCTCGGCCACGGCGACTTGATCTCGGCCAGAACGCCGAAGGATGTCTGGGACGAGTGGCGCAAGATATCGTCTCATTCGGCGTACAACTTCGAGGGTATCACGTACGAGCGACTGCAGAAGGAGCGCGGGCTCCAATGGCCTTGCCCGACGGAGTCGCATCCGGGCACCAAGCGGCGCTATCTTCCTGGACAGGACCCGATGGCCACAGGCTCCGGCCGATTCGACTTTTACGGAAAACACGACCGACGGGCGACAATCTGGCTGGATCGGCAGGAAGAACCGGTGGATCCCTATGCGGATGAGTTTCCGCTGATCCTCAATACCGGACGCATTCTGGAACATTGGCATACGATGACCATTACCGGCTCGGCCCCCACGTTGAAAGGAATCCAGCCCGACTATCTGGAGATCCACCCCTACGATGCCTATCAGGCGGAGGTCAAGGACGGCGATCCCGTCATCGTGAAAAGTCGCCGCGGGGAAGTCGAGTTGCGGGCCCGCATCACCGAGATTGTTCGGCCCGGGATGGTGTTTGCCACAATGCATTCTTGCCGACATCTGATCAACCAGGTTACGCATGACGTATACGATCCTTTTTCCAAGGAACCGGCATTCAAGCGCTGTGTGGTGGCGGTCCGGCGGAAATCAGCATAACGGGAGAAGCCGATCATGATGCATCATGACAGATCCTATGGGCGGCCACTATCCCTGCTCGTGGCGTTCCTTGCGGGAATATGGCTAACAGGGACGACAGCGTGGGCGTACGAAGCGCACGACGCAGTGTCGGACGTGGATGTCTTCCGAGGCCTCGGGATCGCGGCATCGGTGGCCGGGATTCTTCTGCTGATCTTTGTGCAATACGTGTATCGTAAGCGCATCCGGCACGGCACCTACCATCGGCTGCTTCTGGTGGGGGTATTTCTGTTGCCCGTGACCGCGACCTGGAGCACGACGACGACGGTGATGGAAGGGACCAAAATGGTGCAGGCCTGCGCCTCCTGCCATGTGATGGACCCATTCGTCAATGATATGAAAAATCAGAGCAGTCCCACATTGGCCGCCCGGCATTATCGCAATAACTGGATTGCGAAAGACCAGTGCTATGCCTGTCACGTGACATACGGCGTGACCGGCACGCTGGCGGGGAAACGGGACGGATTTCGGCACTGGCTGCACTATGTAACCGATACCTATCCGGATCCCATTCAGTATGTGGGAAGCTACTCCAATTCCAACTGCCTGTCATGCCATCGCGGGACGAATAAGTGGGAGCGCGTCAAGAGCCACCAGGCGCTCTTGGGGGAGCTGTCCGCCGACCGCATCGCGTGCATTACTTGCCATGGACCGCCCCATCCGTTACCGGACGAACGGGCGGCGGCGGCGGCGAATCGGACCGCGTTGGTAGTCAAGCCGAGGGAATAACATGGAAACCGAGAATCCCAAAGTCGTCTATCGGACGTCCGTATGGGTGACGATTCAATTGTCGCTGGCAGTCAATTGCGCCATTGCAGGGATGGCGTGCGTCCTGTTCTTTCTTTGGAAAGGGTTCGGCGCCTGGACAATAGGTGTGGGGACCTTCGTGGGCATGCCCCTGTTAATGCTGGCCGTGCTGTTGTACCTCGGCGCGGTTGTCACCGACCTGAAGACGCGGGGCGCCCTCTAATCGGAAATCGCCGGTTGTCTCGCAATGGGCCCAGGTATTGTGAGTTCACGCCGGAGATTCGTCAGTCCTGCGTGATGCGTGGCTCGGAATACCGCTTAAAGTAAATCAGTAAATCGCGGATCGACACCAGCCCGGTCAATTTCCCTCCCTCCGTTACCCCGAGGTGACGGATCCCCAAGTCTCCCATCAAGTCGTGCGCATCCCGGACTGCGCGGCTGGCCTCGATGGTCGCGATCGGGCTGCTCATGATCTGCTCGACCGTCAGGCGGTCCAGGTCCTTTGTGTCCGCCACGGCTCGCCGCACCACGTCCGTCTCCGTTACGATGCCGACCAGACGGCCCCCTTTTTCGACGAACAGAGACCCGACCCGTTCGTCGCGCATCCGCTTGGCTGCTTCACGGACCGGCGTGGCGGCGGGCACTTGCTTCAGTTCCTTGCGCATCAACTCGCCGAGGGTGGACATGATGAGCCCTCCTTGAAAGAAGTGATGCTTCATCCTACCACCGGCATCGGATTGCTACCAGGTCTGCGCTGAGGGGGGAAGGGAAGACCGCTAAAACGTGAGAGTGCCTTGCAGGACCATGACTACTTGCCCGCCGACTTTCACCTCCTGAATCGCATCGTCGTCCGATTCCACCTGAATCATGATGCGCGAGGGGCGGTCCAGCTCATAACCCTGTTCGGCAATGATCGTGCTGGTCGGTCCCACGTCCACCACTCCATTTTGCACGAGATAGGCCCCAAGGGCGCCGCTGGCGCTGCCGGTGGCCGGGTCCTCGGGAATGCCGATCGGCGGCGCAAACATGCGCGTGTGGACCGTGGACACCTCCTCCACGGTCATCGTGGTGAATACCATAATGCCATTGGCGCCATACCGTGCGCAGAGTTCGGTGATCGCGCCGGCGTCGGGCTTGATCGAACGGACCGCCGTGAGGGTTCTAACCGGCACGATCATGACCGGCAAGCCGGTTGACACCACTTCCACCGGCAGATTTGTGCCGTCGATCTGCCTCTTGGTCAGGCCGAGCGCCTGAGCCACTTCGAACAGGTCCTGGCCCGGCTCGATCGGTCCGAGGAACTGCGGCTTCGGCTGGGACATTACGATTCTGGCCACGCTCTCGTCGCGGACATGGACCTCGACGGGAAAGAGGCCGATGTTGCATTCGTAGAGCAGGCGCGTCACCGGGCCCTTGACGGAGAGCCGTCCCAAGGTGGCGAGCACGAAGAAAGTTCCCAGCACCGGATGTCCGGCAAAGGGAATCTCCTGAGAAGGCGTAAAAATGCGCAGCTTGATGGCGGCGGTGGGATCGGCGGGCGGGAGGACGAAGACGGTCTCGGACAGGTTCATCTCCCGCGCGATTTGCTGGAGTTCACGGTCGCTGAGTCCGTTGCCGTCCGGTACGACCGCGACCGGGTTGCCGCCGAAGGGCAAATCGGTAAACACGTCGGCTTGATAGAACTGGAGGCTGCGGCGATCCGGACTCATAGGTCAAGTCGTACTCTAGGTCAGGCGGCCACGCTTGTCAACGCCGTCACGGCACGGGGTCAGGCCGGCACCGACAGGGCTTCGTACGGTTGCGCCAAGGGATGGCGGAGGTAGTCTTCCACGTAGTTCTTGAGGAACCCGTTCCGGTACAGTTGCCGGTTGGCGAAGTTGGTGTCGATCTTGTGCAAGACCCTCACCTTGACGCCGGTTTTTCGGATGAAGTCGTCCAGCGAGACGCCGGCAATGTCCCGATAGGGTCCCCGTCCCGACTGCATGACGCATTTGGGGATGTGCACGAGCTTCTCCTTGGTGATCCGGCGGGCGATGTCGTCGAAGGTGAGCAGCACCGTACAGTCCGAATCCCCGCCCAAGGTCGTGTTGGGCACATAGAGATACCGGGCCCGCCGCTTCCGGTACATGTTCAGGATCTTGTAGACGCTGCCGGCGACGATGACCGTGTCTTTCTTGTCCAACTCCAGTTTGTCGAACTCGTTAACGATTCGGCGACGGTTCAGGAAAGCGGTAATGTAGGCTTCCGTGTGAATGGTCGTCATATTCGGCAAGGCGAGGTCGTAGATGCGCCGGGCTTCCTGGGGCAACGCTGTCCGTCCCTGTCGCATCAGGTCCGCCGTCTCCGGCTTGATCCCGCGGACCGGGGTCAGGCAGCCCATCCAGAGCACGCACTTCTGATTGACCTCGGAAATCATGGCCGCATCCTTCGACATCGTCTGGTCGCCGAAGCTATAGAAATTGGCCGACGACACGGCCGGGCCGTCCAGGACTTTGAGCAAGTGTTTGACCGCCGGCGCATGGGGCATGAGCCGCTGCCGATGGTCCCCGAGCGTGATCACCGACAGCTCGAAATTGATCCGTCCCGGATATTGGGCGGCCAGTTGATGGACCTTGGGGACGTGGACAAAGCCGACCGTAAAGAAGGTCAGGTTCTTGTCCGTGTACTTGAGAAAGTCTTCAACCCACTCCATGGCCTTGGGGTGCAGAAAGAGGTCGGTCCACTCCATGTATTCGTTTCCGCCCAGACACCAAAACTGCGTGGGATCAGTCGGCTTCTTGTTGAGGTAATCGAGGATATAGGCCCAGTCTTCCTGGGTGGTCTTGGGGGGCTCCAGGGTTTCCCGATAGGAATGGTCCGTCTCGTAGCAGAACTCGCACTTGACCGGACAGTTTTTCCCCAGGCTGATGGGGATTTTCCCCGCATCCATCTCCTGGTTGAGCACCTCGCGGTAATCCTTCCCCGCAAGGATTTTGGTCGGCTGGAGGATGGGGAGCGGACGGCTCATCGACGGTGGGTCCTCATTGACAGAGGTGGAATGGGTTTGTCAGACTCCCGCTCGCACATGGCGTAACCTGGAGCCGACGTGGCGCAAGAAGACATTATCCGGGCGTTGCACACGTTCGGGCTGACGGAAAAACCGACACGCGAGCAGCTGGAGGCGAGAAAGAAGGAACTGCTGGCGACCTGGCATCCGCACCGCTATGCGAACCTCACGAACAATCCGCGCAAGTACATGCAGATGTATAAGAAAGGCGAGGCCATGACCAAAGAAATCGAATCGGCGTTTCAGATCCTCTCTGTCTGGCTGACGTCACCCGAACAATCGTGACGGTGCCGCACTCTGCAACACGGGAATGATTAATGTTCAATTTTCAATGCTCAATTTCAAAAACGTTCTTCCGCATTGAACATTGACCATTCAACACTGAACATTGTGTCCGTGCTTCACGACACCGCGTGGCTGACCACGCGGGCCATGTCGCCTTCCTCCCCGCGCGCAACCGGCCAGGTGACGAGACCGGAGACCGCATCGCCGCTCTTCGTCTTGGCATAGATCTGCGGCAAGCGATTCGTGCCGTACTTGGAAATGTAGAGAAAGACATGCTCGCGGGCATTCACCCGCACGGCCCAGGGCTCGAAGTCGTTCTGATAGAACTCCTCGCAGAGCTGCATGGCATCCAGACAGGTCAGCCCGACCGGCTCGTTCAGCGTGTAATAGTAATCCAGCGGCAGGTCATAGTCGTCCTGCTTGTGAATCGTGATGCCGAACTGTTCCGGTTTGCGCACCATCGGCGTGTGCCGGTAGGCGACGAAGTAGAACAGCTCCACCGAATGGATCTGCGGTTGGTTGTCCAAAATGAACTGCCTGGTCTCCAAGGCCTCGTCGCGGGTCTCTCCCGGAAAGCCGTAAAACGCCATCACGTGGTTCCAGATGCCGACCTGGGCCGCGTCCTTGAGGTTGCGCGCGATGATGGACTTCTTGACGTGCTTGTCCATCAGGCCCAGTACCCGCTCGTTCGCCGACTCCATGCCGTAGTAGAGGGTACAGCAGCCGGCACGGGCGGCCAGCTCCATGTCCTGTGCGTTCAGCGTTTCCTCGAAGCGGATTAACGTGGTCCACTTGATCCCGACGTTTTGCTCGACCAACAGTTGGGAGACTTTTTTGAAGAGGGCCGGCGGATAGGACTCGTCGGCAAAGAGGAAATGCTCGGCCCGGTATTTCTCCTTCAGTGCCTTGACCTGGCGGACGACGTCCTGCGCCGGCAGACCTCGGTACTGGTCGAAATAGCCCTGCCCGTGATCGCAGAACGTGCAACGGCCCCAGTAGCAGCCTCTGGTGGCAAGGTACGGCAGGATGCGAACCGGCGAGAAATACCGGTCGAGGGGCAGCCCTTCGAAGTCCGGGAGCGGCAAGGCCGCGGTCTTCTCCGTATAGATTTCCTTGTTGACGTGGATGCCGGCCTTGTCCCGATACATGAGGTTCGGCACGGACTCGATGGCCCGTCCCCCGGCTAAGGCCTCGAGCAGCCACAGGAGCGCATGTTCCCCTTCATACATGATGGCCGAATCGAAGACCTCGGAGAAAAACCGTTCCTGTCGGGGCAGCTCTTCCTGCAGGCGGGTGATCACATTGCCCCCGACCGTCACATGAACGGTTGGGAAGGCTTCTTTGACCATCTTGCAGAAGGTTAGTCCAGCCAGGAGCTGCATCTGCGTGCCGATCGAAACCCCCACCACGTCCGGCGCTTCCTTGCTCACCGCCGGGAGCACGAGTTGCCGGCAGATATCCCGGTACACATTCACCTGCTCGTCATCCAGACAGGCGAGGACCTCGCGCGAGACGCCGGGCCGATAGCCGAGGTTGCTCTCCATCGGATAGAAGACGATCGACGCCGGATAGTAGGCGGCCGAGATGTACTGCATCACCTGGCGGAAGGTATTCAGGGCCCATTCCAGCTTGTCCGCCTGGTAGAAGTCCTCCCCGCGCACAATGGCCTTGGCCCGCTGGGCCTGTTCGAGGAGCTCGAACACGTCCAGATCGACCTTGGCGGTCAAGCAAGCTTTGTGCTGGGTTTCCGCTTCCGTCAGCCAGGCGTGTTTGGCCTTGTCCTCCAGAGCGCGAAGCTGCGAAGCCATGCGGGTCTTGACCCAGATCAGGAAGGAGTCGCTGAAGAAGTGGTCGTACATCTCGATGTTGACGTCCTTCTGCACGACCTCATGTCCCTGTTCGCGCAGCACCGCGGTGAGGCTGGGTAAGGCCAGGTAGGGCGCCGTCGGAACCCATTCCGGCGGGAACAGGAGCATGGTCTTGAGCTTGCGGGTGGGCGTGCTAATCGCCAGAGGAGCGTTGGGCGCTTTGCCGTCAATGTGCAGCAACGTGCTCATGCTCAACAGACTTTCGCTTCCAGCGACGGGGGCGCTCCGGAGCCGGCCTTCGCCGCGTCGAACTGGAGCGCCGGCAATGCGCGCAAGCCGAACCGGGCGACGTAGAGGAAAATGTATTCCCGAATAAAAATCCGCAGGTCCCAGTTGGACGGATGGTTCCGTTCGAACTCCTCGAAGACTTGCTCCGCTTCCTCGATGCTGAGCCCCTGCTTGACCGTGTAATAATAGTCCAGCGCCAGGTCCCACTCGGGGTTGATGTAGGGTGTCACGCCCCACTTCTCGGGATTCTTGGCCACCGGCGTGTGGCGGCTGAGATCGAAGGTGCCGAAGCCGACCGAATGGACGATGTCCTTGTTCTTGGCCAGGAACCGGACGGAGTCCAGCGCCTCCTCGCGGGTCTCGCCGGGAAATCCGAAAAAGCCCATCGCGTGATTCCAGATGCCCGCCTTGGCCGATAGCTGCAAGCTGCGCGTGATCACGTCCGTCGTCGTCGCCTTGTCCATCAGCTTGAGCACGCGTTCGTTGCCGGACTCGTAGCCCACGTGCAGGTACTTGAGGCCCGCGCGCTTGGCATCCTCCCACACCGGTTCGTCGAGCAGACTCTTCTCGTACCGCATGTGGGTCGTCCAGGCGATGTCCATGCGGCGCTCGATCAGCCCGCGACAGAGCTTGCGAAACAGCGCCGGCGGATAGGATTCGTCGGTAAAGTGGAAATGCCGGACCCGGTGCTTGTCGCGCAAGCGCTGCACCTCGTCTAGGATTTGCTGAATCTTCTTCGTCCGGTAGCCGGCCGTGTAGCCCTCGCCGTGGTCGCAGAACTCGCAGCGGCCCCAATAGCAGCCGCGCGTCGCCAAATAGGGCAGAATCTTGTCCGGCAGAAAATACTTGTCCAGCGGCAGGCCATCGAAATCCGGCGGCGGCAACGCCTCCATATCTTCCGAGTAGGTCAGCGTCGAGGTATGCACCCCGGACGCATCGCGGTAGAGCACATTGGGGACTCCGTCCAAGCTGCGTCCCGCCCCCACCGCTTCGACCAATTGCAGGAAGGCCGTTTCTCCTTCATAAAACACGGCGCTATCGAAGTAGGCGAAGAGGGGCGACTGGGGCAGCACGTCGCGGAGGCGCGTCACTGTGTTGCCGCCGATCGTGACATGGATGTTGGGGAAATGCTGTTTGATCAGCGCGCAGAAGGTCATGGTGGAGAAGAGTTGTTGCTGGAGGACGATCGAAATGCCGATGACATCCGGTTTCTCGGCCTCGATCGCCGGTTTGACCAGATGCTCGAACACGTCGCGGTAGACGTTGACCTGCTGATCCTGCACGGCGTCCATGATCTCGGACGAGACATAGACCTTGTAGGAGAGATCGGTCTCCATCGGCGGCATGCAGATGCGCGCCGGCGCATAGACGAGTGAGATGACCGCGGTGACCTCGCGGAACGTATTGACGGCCCATTCGAGCTTGTCGATGTCGTAGAAATCCTGGCTGCGGACAATGCGCTTGGCCTCTTCGGCCTTGCGGGCCAGCTCGGCGATCCGTTCGCGCGTGAGGTCGCAGAGGGCCAGTTGCAGGTCCCGTTCCCATTCTTCCAGATCGCGCTTCTTGGCGAGCTTCCTGAGCCGGTCCAATTGCTGAGGCACCCGCCGCAGCACCTTCTTGAGGAAGTCCTCGCTGAAGTACCAGTCATACATTTCCAGATTGACGTCTTTCTGGACCACGGCATGGCCGGCGGCACGGAGCACGGCAGTGAGCGTGGGCAAGCTGAGGTAGGGTTCGGAGGGATACCAATCAGGCGGAAAGATCAACATCACGTTGACCTTTCGCCCGCCGGCTGCCTCCTCGGAGGTGCGCCGATGGAGTTGTATCAATTCCTCGGAGGCTTGCGCCCCCTTGGAGTATTGCACGCGCATGGGAGAAAGTCCCCAGCCCGGAATGTTGGGTCATTCTAGGGGGTGCATGCGCTCCTGGTCAAGGCCTTTGATTTTCAGGGACTTGCATGGGGTAAATGACTGGCAGGGCTACTTGCCCGGCTGCTTGGGCAGCAGTTCTGCATAGTAGGCCTCCAGCAGGGCCGCCCGAGCCGGCTCGACCAGGACCAATTGGCGGTGGTCAAGGGTTGTGGCTTGGTAGAGATAGCGGAGCCCGTCTGACTCGCCGAGTTCGACGTGCACCTGAGCGCCGGTGGGGGCCGCAAAGGTCTGTTCGCGGCGGACCAGGCGGTTCGGCAGATTCCGCCAGACCGACTCGGCCGAAGCCGCGTGATTCTCATAGAGGGGGTCGCGAGAGGCGGATAGAGCCTCGGTAGCTGCGGTCCGCACCCTCGCGAGCAGCGAGGCAACGGATGAAATGGCTTCTCCCCGCTCTTCCGGGGTTTCATCCCAGGGCTCGGCTTCGTGTCCGGGTTGGACCTTGCTCGGCGCCGCGCTCCGGCCTGCCACATAGAGAGGTCCGTCGTCCGAGACTTCTTCGACAACGCGATACCGCAACGGCAGCGGAGGTTTGGTCAGGATCAGGCCGCGGGCGGCAAGAGCGCGCTGGAAGGGAATCCGCCTCGCCAGTTCGCGGGTCTTCTCAAACGCGATCAGCCGCCCCTCCTGATCCAGGAGACCACAGAGCCGGTCGAGCCTGGGACCCAATCCGGTGCGCTGTTCAAAGGCCTGTTGGGCGGCGGCCTCCTGAGGCCGTTCGAACGTCGTCCAATCCCGGCTCGGCAGCCCAAGTTCCCGCTCGGCTTGTACGAGGGCATGGACCGAGAGGATCATATCGAAGGGGCCGGGAATCGGTGTTCGCTCGATATCCAGGGATTCAAATCGTATGTTCGTGAGCCCCAAGGCCTGGGCCCGCTCCTGCGCGGCCTTGACCGAGGCGCCGGACCGATCGAGCCCCACGACCATCAGATTCGAAAAGACCTTGGCGTAGAAGGTCGTCAGCACCCCGACCCCGCAGCCAAAATCCAGGACCGTGCCCCGCGCCGGCCCTTCGGCGGCCAAGAGAGCGGCGATCAGCGGGCCGAGGGTTTGATACAGTTCGTACCGTTGGCTGTAAAGGACGGGCAGGATGGTCGGATCGGCCGACAAATCGTAAAAAGCCGTTTCCAGATCGGCTCGCTGGGGGTGGGACTGTTTTGCCTCCACTGCCTGATGGAGCGAGGCCAGCTGGTCCGGCGACAAGGCCTTCTGCTGCCACTCGAAGTAGGCCCGGTCGGACTCGCAATGCCGCAACCCCCACCAATCGAGGTGTGCGGCGAGCCTGGTTTGCAGAGAGTGCAGGTCTGGGACGGTCATGGTGGTCGGAATAAGCGTTTGCCTGGCTGGAAACTGGCGACTGATAACGGAGAACCGATAACTTTTTCTACGAGGGCCTTTTCAGCATGATCGCGTCTTCATAGGTCACCGGCACCGGATGGGGGTGTCGAAGTTGTCCTGTGCCCATCACCACATACTTCTGGCAAGTCAGCTCCTCGAGCGACACAGGCCCCCGCGCCGGGAGCTTGGTCGTATTGACGCCCAATCCCCCGCCCAATCCGAACTCCTGCCCATCGTGCAGCCGCGTGGAGGCGTTCACCAGGACTGCGCTCGCATCCACTTCGCGGATAAAACGCATGGCTGCGGAATAGTCGCGAGTCACGATAGTGTCCGTATGCCCCGGACCATAGTGCGCGATGTGGGCCAAGGCGTCGTCCATATCCGTCACGACCTTGATGGCCAGGGTCTTGGACAGAAATTGCTTCCCCCAGTCGTCCTCGGTGGCGGGAATGAGATTCATATATCCGGGCAAGGCGAAGGATCCGGTCATGGCGATCGTCTTGGCACAACCCCGCACCTCCACTCTGAACTCGTCCAGCAGGCGCCGAATGAGGGCGGACAAGAGCGACCGGGCTACAGCCTGGTGGACCAGCACGCAGTCGGCGGCATTAGGCGCAGTCGGCTGTTGCGCCTTGGAGTTCACCACGATGTTCTGGGCCAGCGGCAGATCCGCATCCCCGTCGATATAGACATGGCTCACGCCCACATCCTGGCCCAGCACCGGCAGGCGGGTCTGCTCGATCACCGTCCTGCGCAAACCGGCCCCGCCGCGAGGGAGAATCGCGTCCAGATGCTTGTTGAGCCGGACGAGCTCCAGCGCTGCCTCCTTCTCGTTGCGTTCCACCAAGGTGATGCCCCCGGCCGGCACTCCGGCCGCTTCGGCCGCTTCACGCAGAATGGTTGCCACCCGTGCGCCGGACTTGGCCCATTCCGGGCCGCCGCGCACCAGACTGACGTTGCCCGCCTTCAAGCAGAGGGCGATGCACTCGGTCGTGACCGGCGGGCCTCCGTCGGAAATGATTCCGATCACGCCCAGCGGCACGCGCATGCGGCTGACCTGCATCCCGTTGGGTTGGCGCCAAAGCTTGGTCATCTCTCCGACCGGGTCCGGCATGTCCGCGACCTGGCGCAAAGTCTTGGCCATCTCCTTGACGGCGTCTTCGGCAAATCGGACCCGATCCACGGCTTCTCTCACCGTGTCCCGGTTGGTGTTCCCGGTCAGGCTCTTTCCCACCGCTTCCGCATCCAGCCGGTTGTCTTCGAAGATGCCTTCTTCTTCCATCTCCAGGCGGTCAGCCATGGCCAGCAGGGCCTTGGTCTTGACGGAACCGGACACGAGCGCCATCGCCCGCGCCGACTCCTTCGCCTTCTTGGCGAGGGCCGCCACATACATCTTGACCGGAACTTCAACCATGGAAACCTCGTATCTTGTGAAGCGTCGTTCGTGAAGCGTTCAAAGATGCGCCGGACTATAACATCCGCATTTACAGGGAGTCAAAGTGAGAGGGTGTGTGGTAAGGCTCGCTGCTCCCTCACCTCTTGGAGCGACCCTTCCGGACTCTGCCGAGCGGAAGCCTTCGGAAATTCCTTCGCAGACTCAGTCAGTTTCCGCTTTCCTTCTCGGCAGAACCTCGGCGGGTGCCCCGCTCCTCCGGCGAAGTCTGAGACGAGTCCTTGCCACACTTTGATGATACGTCAGCGGCAGGTTTGCCGCTCCGGCAAACGTTACTTGGACCACTTGGTGCCGCTTGAGGCTTAGATGTCGCATCTACTACTCGCAGCGGAGAGCATTCACAACGATCAACTCACCGTACTGGGCAATTGTCCGTGGGCGATAAACTGCGCCACGATGACGGCTGGAGGTGGTCACAAATTGTGACCACCTCGCGCGATCCTTGCCGCCAAGTCTCTGAGATGGACTTACCGCACATTGCGATGAGTTCGCCGTATCCTCTGATTTGTCAGTGTCCTGCAAACTTGAGGCCGCAATTTGCGCCTCAAGTTTTCGCGCGCGCTCTCTCCCCATAAGAAGGCGAAATTCTCAACAAGCCCCTATACTTGTGAGTCTAGATCAACAAGAAGTCGATTTTCCAGGCGGCGTAACCCTCATGAATCATGCAAGGCAGAGGCTTGCATGAGGGTTTCGCGCCACTTGTCTTCAAGCAATAACTCAAACCGCATTTGCTGCTTTACGCCGAGCTTTAGCTCGCCAACAGGCACCGCGTTTTGTGAGTGTTGTGTAAACAACTCGAACAGTTTTGCCTTGTAGGTAGTATCATCATTGCCCTTCAGGTGAAGACCTTTCGTTTCGAGCACCGTAAATCGCAGTTTGCCATCACCCACGTCCTGCAAACAGGCGAGGAAGTCGGGATACACACGACTCCGTTGCCAACCTTGGAGATGCCAGTCTTGATAAACGGCGATTCGATGCCACCAGCGGACCGCTTTGTCCCCATCGAGATACCAGGCTACGTCTTTTTCCAAGCCGTTGACCTGCTTTTGGTACACGCGCTCAAAAAGGGGCTTGGCTAACGGTTCACCATTCTTGCGGAGCAGAACCTTGTCATCATCCGTAACGTCCAGCTCCAGCGTCTCGGCAAGTTCCCAATTCAGCTTGGGATCATTGGAAGACTCAAGATGAAACCGCAGTTCGCCGTCTTGAAGCATCCGCCGAAACTCGATCTCACCTGCATCATGCACTTGCTTCTTCAGATCTTCACGTATCGCCTTTACCAAAAACAGTCGGTTGGTGAAGATGCGCTCCTCGGCAATGCCTCGTTTGCGGAGCTCGACGAGCGTCTCATTGAGAATCCGTGCCCCTTGCCATGGGTTCGGGATCACGTCTAGAAGCAGACGCACCAAGGCGGGAAAGTCCAATTCTGGCTCAACCTCTTCTTCGAATGTTTTCCGCTGCGGGAGTTCGTCGTCATCGACATTCCCCAAGTCCTCCACGCTGACACGCACGAGCGTCCGTTCGACGGCCTCTTGCTCATCCGGTGTGAAGGTTGCCCGATTGGCATAACTGATCCGACTCCAATTAAGACGACTCAGTAAATCGCGGTCATAGTCGAACTGACGCCAGTCACTCGTGTCATAGTGTCGTGAGAGTACTCGCGGAAGAAATATCTTTAGACCTTCAAATTCCTTGCGACGGCGGAGTACTTCTCGTTTCGAGCCTGCTGTAGCCCCTCTGCCGGCAGCCCTGACGCTCGCCGCGAGGTCACCCATGCCCTCCTCTTCGAGTCCACGGCTCACACTGTCCACCGCCGCCTGCACCTCTTGATCGAACGTGAACACGTAACACTCGTTCAGCGACGGCGCGCCGGTAAGTCGAGCTTCCGGCTGTCGCAATACCCGACCGATCATTTGAGTGAGCGCCGTCTGCGCCGTCGTCTTTGACAGCACCGCAAGAACATAGGCAAACGGACAATCCCACCCCTCGCGCAAAGCATCCTTCGTGATGATATAGCGGACTGGACACAAGTCCGACAGCAGGTCTATCTTGTCCAACTCGTCCAATTCCGCCGACTTCACCTTGATCTGCTCCGGTTGCGCGCCCAACTTCTCGACAAGATATTCGCGTATGTCTTCCGCATGGGTCGCCCCCTTGTCCCGCTGGTCTTTCCCAGTTCGTTCGACACGGATCAGCAGAATTGGGCGAATGTAACGACCCTCGTTGTTCTGGACCTTACGGGCATCCTTCCGTAATTCGTCGAGTTTGTCCTTGGCCACCGATAAGGTGTGCTTCCAGTCCGCGCGGCTTTCATTGATGAGATTAATCGGCAGCTTAATCATGTGCTCGCTCTTCAATGCCGTACCAGTCACGTTCACAAGTACGTTGCTGATGTATTCCTTGCCGCTATTCGGCGTAGCCGAGAGTTCGAGAAGAAATCGTGGATTGTATCCTGCAATGGTTTCCAATGCGGTATTGGAATACGCCTTGTGCCCCTCGTCAATCACCACCAGCGGACGCACCAGCCGCAGCACATTGCCGAGGCTCTGTTTCACGGTCAGGCCGCCGACGCGAAACCCCTCGTCGGAAAAATCATTCACATCCAGGTTCGGCACTTGCCGGAGCAGCTCCGCGTTCCCAACGGTGTCGTCCACGTCCGGGAAGAAGCTGGGATACCGGCCACTATCCTGGAACATCTTCCGTGCTTCCTTCGACTCCTTCCGCACGGCTCCCGCCTGGAGCATCATCAACATCACGCAGAGTTGCTGCTCAACATCTTGCTTCGTGAAACTATCGCCCTTCTCCAGCAGTCGGACGCGACCGCCCGATGCCCGCTCCAGCATTTGCCGGTAAGAATGCTCGCGGTTGGCGAAGGCCTTCCATGTCTGCGAGTAGATGGCATCCGAGGGTACGATCCACAGCACCAAGCCTGTCTGCTTTTGGAAATACTCCGTGTTGATCCGCTCGACGGCAATCGTTCCTAGCAATGTTTTCCCGCCACCCGTGGGGACCTTCAGGCAGATGTTCGGCACCGGCCGATCCAGACCATCTTTACGCACAACATAGGCAGGCGCGACAAAGTTGCCGCCATTGTCCTTTATTAACGGTAACGCCTTTTCGCCATGGAGCGCATCCCACGTCTCGCGGCAGTAATCGGCAAGCTTGGCTTCGCGTCCTTTGCTGCGCTGAAATTCAAAAATTTCCTCGGCCTCCTCGCGTTTTGCGTTGAGCGCACGCAGGTAGCGGCTCAGGCTCTCCAATACGTCGGTCTGGTAATCCTTCAGTTGCAAGACAGATCAATCTCCGAGGATGCGATGGATCGCATAAGGCAATTGGCAGAACTCCACGCCCTTCTTCGACAACTCACGTTGGCTTAAAAACTTGGCGGCGGCGAAGACCAGCAACTTCTTCTTCTCTGTGTTGGCTATAATCATCTCATCCAACAGCTTCTCCGTCAGGGCAGCGTCGTTGCTTTGCAGCCACTGCTTGTCGGTTTTGTAGTGCAGGTGAACGCGGTAGAGGTCTGTTTCGCCGATGAAACCCAGCGCGGCGGCTTTCTGCGTCGGCAACTCGCTCAATGTTCGGCCCGTGGCCGTGAAGAAGACATATTTCGCCAGCGCCTCGAAAGTGGGCAAGCCATCAGCCAACAGTTCGTCGAGCGACATCTCAGAGCCAAGTGTCGCAAACGTAAAACTGCCGCCGAGTCCTTCGACCTTTTCGGTAATATTCTTTTCGCCAGTGACGACAATTTCACCATCCTCGATTGTCTTTGTGACCTTATCGAAGTTGCTGCCCTCGAATCTTTCAACGCTAGCAACTTTCTGTATGAGTTCGTCTGCTTTTTCCAGCTTGCGCCAATTCAGCGGTTCGCGCAGCAGCTCCTCCTTTTTCGTGCCCTCAAATTTGTAACCCCGGATCACCCGGCGCACCCGTTCCGCAGTAAGCGTATCAGCGTAATCCTCCATCTCAACAAGGATAAATTTT
>Ga0194120_10000275_pt1 | contig 94480 bp, 74 predicted proteins | sample TA2MahCa65mmetaG_FD_148642 | JGI IMG/M metagenome (GOLD analysis project Ga0194120, IMG submission 148642) | Freshwater microbial communities from Lake Tanganyika, Tanzania - TA2015019 Mahale Deep Cast 65m | ecosystem: Environmental > Aquatic > Freshwater > Lake | place: Tanzania: Lake... | reverse complement strand
CGCGAATTGCTCGACCTGTTTGAAATGCGACTCGCGTTTCTTCACCGCGTCGACATTGGTCTTGAGCGACTTCAATTCCGCAGTCAGTTCGCCGATGATCCGATTCTCGCGGTCGAGCTGGAATTTCACGAGGAGGGCGAACAGGCATCCGGCCGCGATCGCGAGCGCCGTGTACGCGAGATACCGTTCCCTCGCGCTTTTCGGCACAGGCCGTTTTCGGGGGGAGAGGAAATCGATCGCGTGCCGTCCATCCCGGACCTCGTCGATCAGCATTCCGAGGAGGGGAGCGAAGCGGCCCGAGTTCTCCGGCGGTTCCGCTCGCCATTCGAACGAGGCATCGACGAGCGCGAACGGATCGGCGCAATCGATCGGCAGTTCGAGCTGTTTTTGGAAATGGTCGAGCAGGTCGCGGTGCCGGTCCGCGTCGCCGAACACGCTGATCGCCTCGATGCGACGGCCGCCCAATTGGCTCTGCGCGGCCGCGATCGTCCGGCGCGTTTCACCCAGCAATGCGGCGGCCCGAACCGCTTCCCCCGCGTCGAGCGACGGGATGCGCACGGTCCGCATGAAGGCGACCGAACCATCCGCGATCACGAACAGATCGGCGTCGCTCGCGAGCAGATCCAGGACCAGCCGGACGCGCCGGTCCTCGGGATTCGACCGGATCAACAGCGACGCGGCGGAGAACGGGCGAAGCAGGAGCCGTTTGGGCGAAAGATCGCACGCGGCGCAGACGGCCTTCAACTGCGCGACGATCTGCGGCGAGAGGGTCGCCGCGAGGACCTCGACCGCCGTCTCGGTCGACGCGAGGGGGACGAAGTCGAGCGGCCAATCGTCGCCGATCGTCGTGAATTGGCGCATCGCCTGGAACCGCACCATGTCGGGCAGTTCCGCGTCGGGCGCCGGCGGAAGCTGGATTTTGCGCAGCTCGATGCTCGCTCGCCCCACGCCGACCAGCGCGTCGGCCTTGCCGTGCCCCCGCCGCCTGAGTTCCGCGGCGAGCGCCTGGCCGACGGAAGCCTCGTCGCCCGCGACCGCGTCGCGCGGGACGGCGACGCCGAACGCGTCGTCGATCGCGAGCTCCTTGCCACGCGATCGGCCGACGATGACCCGCGCTTCGTTCGCGTCCCATTCGATCGCAATCAGCTTCGCCATGATGCGTCCCGCCCGTCCCCGATGTCAAAGGCCCAACTGGCCCGTCAATCGCACGCCAAGCGTCTCCAGATTATAACCCCGGCCCAGATGGCTCAGATCCCTCCAGAATACTACGCGGGGCACCGCCTCGGTATCGTCAAATACGACTTCCGCCCTCGACGATACGCCCCCGCCCTGGAAATAGCCGACGACCTGGGCCCGATGCACGTCCCCGCCGCCGCAGCAGAACGGGGCCAACTGTTTCATGGTCGCGATGTCCGGCATCCCGTTCGCATCAAACAACAAACCCTCGGTCAGCAGCCAGGTTTCGAATCGGCGATTCGGATTGTCCCGCGCCGCGCCCTCGCCCGTGATGTCCCGCTGCTTGACGATCTCGTCGACCAGCTCCTCGGTCATGCCGGGGATGCCGAGCAGGATGGCGCGCGGCGCCTGATTGATGTTGATCCGGCCCGGGATCATCGGATTCGGATTCACCGTGCAGTTGTCGAGCAGATCGGGGAGATAGAGGTTCATGGCGATCAGGTCGCCGGGAAAAGGCGAGGTCACGACGACCGGAGCACTTTGTCCGACGAATTGGATTTCGACCTTGGCATTGACCAGGTCGAGGATCTGGTTGATGCGCGTCTTGCCTTCGCGCGCGAAATCCAATTCGCCGGTCGTCATTTCGCCCGGTTGGTCACCCGAATACGGGCCGACCTGCCGATAGGCGACGATGAACGTCGCCCACTCGACGGGCACCACTTCCGATAACTCGTTGAACAGCGTCTCCATATCGTCCTGATTCACGTTGACGCGGCGCAGCCCCGACGCGTTGACGTTTCGTTCCGCGCTGTAGAGTGTCAGGAAGGGCGACCAGCCTCGGAGCAAATCGGTGGTCTCGGCCGCCGTCGGCGCGTTCTGACCCGTGACCGATGTCGACGCCGCCGTCATCGCGGAACTCGATTCGTGCGGATCGATGATCCCGTTGCGGTTCGAGTCCGCGCCGAAGAGCATCTGGGGCGTGACCCCGCGAACGAGCAACAGTTCCTCGACCGAGTCGAGCGGGCCGTTCTTGGGGTAGTAGGCGGGTTGCAGCCGCGTGTAGTATTCCGATTCCGCGCCGTATTCCCTCGGCTCCTCGTCCTCGTCGAGCCAATCCATGATCGCGTCAGCCGTGTCCTCGGTCATGCCAGGCAAAGCCATCAAGAGCGTGCGGCCGCCGTTTTCAAGTAGATTGTCGGCGACCGGCAGGAAGTTCAGATTCAATCGGGCCGACTCGTCCTCGAGCCCATAACGCACGCCCGAGATATTGCCTTGCGGATCGATGACCGGCGCCAGTACGGAAAAGCAGCCGAGAAACTGCGGATCGGTATCCGGCACGACCGCCACGGCGCGAAGCGTCGGCTGGTTGTCGTACACGCCGCCCGCCTGCGCGAGACCCTCGTCGTCCTGCAGCAACAGGTAGCGGACCGTCTCCATACCCGAGTCGACGAGACACCGCGCCTGGGCCGCGCGCCGGCTGCTGAGCGCTCCGTCGTACTGCGTCAGCATGAGCTCGGTGAACGTGTACGCGGAAAGCGACAACACGATGACGACGAAGAGGACAATCAACAGCACGACTCCGCGCCGCTCGGCGGCGCCGAGCGGTTCGGTCCGTCGTCCTCGATGCGTCCGGCCCTTCATTCGGTTCGCGCGAGGCGCGCCCCCCCCGTCAAAGGCCCAGGTTCTGCATTCCGTCATCCGTCGTCTCCTCCTCGGGCGGCGGAGCCCCCAGCGGAAGATGGATCGTCAAACGATAGACGATCGGCTGGATCGAGGCGGCCGCCGTCGCGCCGAGCAGGCCGACCCGCTGTTGGGCGTCCTTCGGCGTGATCGCGAGCACCACGTCGACCGCGACGGGAGGCCCTCCCATCTGGTCGGAATCCCAGGCGCTGTACCATGTCGCACCGTCGAAATACTGGAACTCGATCTGCGTGATCTCCGGCGCAAGCACGTCCCCCGTCCGCATCAGCGACTCCGTGCCCCCACTCCCGATCGCGTATTCCAAGACGGCCCGATCCACCTCGCGGCGCATCAGTCCCACAGCCGGCTGGTTCGCTTGGCCGCGCTGGGCGAGCGGATCGGTGATCTGTCCGCCGCCAATCGCCGGTGTCTGCACGAAATACGTGACCGTCTTGATGTCGCTCGGGATGCGCGGCAACGCGATGCTGTTGGGGTCGAGGATGGTCTGGTATTGGTCCACGCGAGGCAAACGGCTGACGTCGATCTGAAGCTGATACGCGTTGCCGTAGACGCCCGGTACGGGCGGCAACGTCGTGGTCGACGTGAGGTCCTGCGTGTTGTCCGTCGATCCATCCTCCGACACCATGCCGCCCGATCCCGACGAGCCCGATCCCGACGAGCCCGATCCCGACGAGCCCGATCCCGACGCACCGGTCCCCGATCCGCTCGAACCCGACGTGCCGGGCGGTGTGTTCGATCCACCCGACGCACCGTCCGTCCGCAGGAGACCGCTCGACGAACCCGATGAGCCGCCCGTTGTACCGGACGAACCGCCCGTTCCGCCGGTCGCGTCCCCCCCGCCCATCCCCCCCGCCGCTCCGCCGAGCGCGGAGGCGGCGGAGCCGGCGAGCGACTGCAAGGCCAACTCCTCGATGCTCGACATGTCCACTTCGTGCCGGCGCACGGCGCCGCGCAGGTCGTTGGCGATCATCTGGAGCACCGACCGCGCGATCTGCGCTTCCTCGACGCTTGTCCTGCGAACGTCGAGCGCGCGCAAATGGAGGTCGATGGCGAGCCCGACCGCGTACATGACGAGTGCCGAGAGTCCGAGAGCGAGGATCAGTTCGAGGAGCGACAGACCGCTCCTCGCGCTCCGTGGCCTAGCCATTCCCCGTACCTCCTGTTCCTCCCGTGCCTCCCGTACCCGACCCGGTGGGTGACGAGCCCGACGTTCCGGTCGCGGGAGTCGAGGATGAGGGCGTGTTGGCCGCGGCTTCGGCTTCGAGGTCGGCGGCCAACTCGGGGTCGATCATCCATCGCATGAGCGTGACGGAAATGGGGCGCGTGTGGATAGTCGGATCGCGCTGGACCGTCACCGTGATCGAAACAAGGCCCGCCTGGCTCACCGGTTCGACGCCGACCGCGTATTGCCAGTCGGGCGCGACTTCGACCGGTGTGAACGAACTGGTCTGCAACATCTGCATGCCGGCGGTCAGTTCGGCCATCTTGGTTTCGCAAAGCAGTTGGGCCATCGTTGTCTCGCGTGAATCCGCGGCGGCCTGGGTCCCGAGGCGCACGGCTTCGCCCACGACCGCGAGCGAACCGCCGAGGATGGCGATCGCGAGCACGACTTCGAGCAACGACAGACCTCGGCGCGCGCCCATCCCGCGCGGCACTCCGCGCCCTGCCGCGCGCCTCCTTGCGACGCGGCACGCTCGACGACCCAAGTTGTCTTTTTCGGCGCGGACCCTCGAGACGGCAAGCCGGAACCGTACCCCACGGTGCGCGGCAAGCCGGAAGCTCGCCCCACGGTATCGGCGCGGAAGCGAGGTCATTGGTTCAGCTCCTGCGCCGACAGGAGATCGGTGACCTCGGCGACGCCCGAGAGACCGCGGAGCTTGACAAGAATGAAATAGCCCTGTTCATTGCCGAGGACGACTTGGATCGTCGACGTCGAACCGTCGGGATAGAAAAGCACGGGAATCGAGATGCTTCCGTCGGCGGGCTGGGCTCCGGACTCGGTGAGCGTTGTCTGCGGGCCCGTCGATGTCCGCACCATCGCCTGCGTCGTCAGGTCTCGCATCGACTGCAGGCCCTCGATGCCAACAAAACGGGTTCCCTCGGGCAACTGCTCGGACTTGACGGCCGCGCCGACTTGCGCGGCCATCGGTTGTTGATTGGCCATCGGCGCCGATTGGAAGAGCTGCGACGATTCGATGAAGTCCTGGTCGTTCTGGAACGGAACGACCTCGAACGCCCGTTGGCCGGGTTGGAACCGGAACACGAGCGTGCGGCCCGATTTCATCGCGTCGTTCCTCGCCTTGGCCCAGCGCGCCCGGACCAATTCCCCCGACTTGCGGAGTCGGTAGTTCTCGAGCGGTCCGAAGATCGCGGGCGACGCGATCGCCGCCGCCGCGACCAGAACGGCCAAGGCGAGCAACATTTCGAGGAGCGTGAAGGCCGGGCGCCGAGCGATTCCGGCGCGCGGCGACGTGCTCCGCGGATCAGCCCGTGACATCGTCCTGAGTGCCTTCCTGACGGTCCGGGCCGAACGACGTGATCTGGACCGTGTTCGCGTCGAGGAGCATGTACTTGTACGGCATGTCCCACGGATCATTGGGCGGCGTCGTCTTCAAATACGGCCCGCGCCATTTCACCGGATTGCTCAGATCCGAAGGGACCGCGTTCAACACGGAAAGACCCTGCTGTTCGGTCGGATAGACGCCGACGTCCATCCGATAGAGGTCGAGCGCCTGCTTGAACTGGGCGATTTGCGTGCGGGCCGTGTCCTGGAACGCGTTCTTCTGGATGTTGATGAAGAACAGACCGGCCGTCCCGCCGAGCAGGACAAGGATGACCAGCACCAGGAGCACTTCCATGAGCGTGAAGCCGCCGCGGCTCCGCCGCCGTTTCATGGTGCCATCGGACCGTCGCATTCGGGACATCGGCATTCTCCTTTCGATCGTTACGTGCATGGGCGTGAACGGGACAACCTTTGCGGCCACGAGGATTCAACCCCGGCGGCCCGCTTCGCGGCCTACAGCGTACTGCTCATTTTGATCACCGGCAGCAGGAGGGCGAAGACGACGAACAAGACAAAACCGGCCAGCACGAGCAGCATCATCGGTTCGAGCAATCGGACGAACAGGTCGAGCCGCCGGCTCGTGCCTTTTTCCAGGCTGTTTGCGATTTCGACGAGAACCGCGTCCAGCGTGTTGGATTCCTCGGCGACCGCGATCATCTCGACCACGTCGGCCGGGAAATAGCCCGACGCGCGCAGGGGCGAAGCGAGCCTTTCGCCCGACGAAATGTTCTCCGCCGCCTTGATGATCGCCTCGGACAACATGCGGTTTCCGGCCGAGTCGCGTGCGATGTCGAGCGACTTGAGGATCGGCACGCCGTTGCGGAGCAGCGTGCCGAGCACGCGGCAGAATCGCGAGACGGCGAGGTTCTGGAAGATCGGCCCGGCGCCCGGGACGCGGAGTTTGACCCGGTCCCAAAACCGGCGCCCCGATTCCGTGGCGAGCCGCGCGCGGAGCACGAAGAAGGTGATGACGACGGCGATCAGCACGAGCCATCCCCGCGACCGCATCAGCTCGCTGGTCGCAAGCAGCCAGTCGGTCATCTTGGGAAGCTCGCCCCGCTCGCGGAGCCGATCGAACAGCAGAGCGAACTTGGGAACGAAGAAGATCATGAGTCCAGCGACGATCGAGACGCCGGCCGTGGCGAGGAACATCGGATAGGCGAGCGCGCCGGCCGTCCGCGCCTTCAAGTCCTCGAATTCCTCGGTGAACTGCGCGACCCGATCGAGGGCCTCCTCGAGGAACCCGCCCTCGCCCCCCGCGCGCACCATGCTCACACCCATCTCGCTGAAGATCCGCTCGTGCCGGGACATGGCGTCGGCGAGCGTGGCGCCGTCCTCGACCCGGTCGTGGATGTCGCCGAGCACCTCCTTGAGCGTCTTGTGGGGCGTCTGATCGCGGAGGACGCGGATCGATCGCAACAGGGGCACGCCACTCCGCAGCAGCGACGCGAGCTGGCTGAAGGTGGTGGCGACGACCTGACCCTTCACTCGACCGCCGAACCGCTTCGCGTCGGATGCGCGGCGCGACGTGACCTGTAGGGGAAACAACGATTGGCCGGCCAGGACATTGATCGCCTCGCGCTCCGTCGCCGCCGCGATCACGCCCGTGACCTTCTCGCCGTTCAACTGCCTCGCCGTGTAACTGAAATCAGGCATCCCAGTCCAATCCAACCGGCGGAACACCGGTCGATCCCGACCAGCGCCGCGAACTCAATCATCCGCCATCATCCGGCGGACGCTTTGACGGGGCGCGCCACGGTCATCGTCCGGTCGCCCTTGGTCACTCGAAGGACCTCATCCATGGCCGTGTCGCCTCGGATCACTTTCCGCCATCCGTCGTCGCGGAGTGTCTGCATGCCCGCTTCCACGCCCGCGCGCTTCAGGTCCCACGTGTTCGCCCGATCGTGCGCCAATTGCCGTATCCGCTCGTCCGTCACCAACAGTTCGTAAATCCCGAACCGACCGGCGAAACCGATCTGTCGGCATTTGCGGCACCCGACCGGTTGAAACAGAGGGCCGCGAAGCCGATCGAACGGGAAGTCGTCCGGCAAATCGTCGTGAATCGGCTGGTACTCCCGGCGGCACTCCGGACAAAGACGGCGAACCAGACGCTGGGCCATGACCGCTTCCACCGTGCTCGCCACCAGGAACGGCTCGACACCCATATCGACGAGCCGCGTGTACGCGCCCGCCGCGTCGTTCGTGTGCAGCGTGCTGAAGACGAGGTGGCCGGTGAGCGACGCCTGGATCGCGTTTTCCGCTGTTTCCAGATCGCGGATTTCGCCGATCAGCACCACGTCCGGGTCGTGCCGGAGGATGCTTCGGAGCGAATGACCGAACGTCAACCCGATCTTCGCGTGCACCTGGATCTGGTTGATGCCGGGAAGTTGGTATTCGACGGGATCCTCCGTCGTGATGATCTTCACGTCTGGCGTGTTGATCTCGATCAACGCGCTGTAAAGGGTCGTCGTCTTGCCGGAACCCGTGGGCCCCGTGACCAGGATGATCCCGTGCGGCAGTTGGATCAGTTCATGGAACGTCGCGTACGTTTCCGCCTCCATGCCCAACTTGCGCAGCTCGAACGACATGCTGCCCTTGTCGAGGATACGAAGGCAAATCCCCTCGCCGTGGATCATCGGAATGACCGAAACGCGGACGTCGATTTCGCGGCCCGACACCTTCAGCCTCATGCGGCCGTCTTGCGGAAGGCGTTTTTCGGCGATGTTGAGCCGCGACATGATCTTGAGTCGGCTGATGATGGCCGACTCGAACCGCGCGATTTCAGGAGGCATCGCCTGCGGAAGCAACAGACCGTCGACACGGTACCGGACGCTCAAGCCGTTCGCCTGCGGCTCGATATGCACGTCGCTCGCCCGCGTTTCGATCGCTTCGAGCAGGATTTCGTTGACCAGCTTCACCACCGACGCCTCGTGCGCCTGGTCGGAGAGCTCCGAGGCCTCCGCCTCCATCCCGCTCAGCAACTCCAGGTCGTCGGTGACCTGCATGAGCCCGTCGATCGTTTCGCTGCCGACTCCGAGGTGCATCTTGACGAGCCGATCGATTTCGCGGCGCGGCGAAAGGACGGGCACGACCGATAGGCCCGTCGCCGCGCTGACTTCATCGATCGGGTACAGGTCGAACGGGTCGCTCGTGGCGACGACCAACTGGCCGTTCTCGCGCCGGATCGGAAACAGGGCCTGGCGATGGATGAGACGCGTCGGAAACGACTTGAGCAGCGACAGGTCGACGGGCGTTGTCGCCAAGTCGACGTACTCGAGGCCCACCTCGGCGCCGACCGCGGCGAGCGCCGCTTCTTCGTCGACGAACCCCCGTTCGACCGCCTTCTCGATCAACGAGGCCGCTCCCTCCGCGCCGCTCCGGCGCAGTTGTTCGAGCTGCCCTTCGTCGACAAGTCGACGGCGAAGGAGGATATCACCAGCGTCCATTCTCGACTCTCAGCGCGTGTTGCATGCGTCGCGGTGTCATGGCTGTCATCGAACCGCCTGGCGCCACCAAGGTCTTGATTTGGGTAATACCATGGGAATCGGTTTCCGCCTCCCGCCTCGCCGACCCTTCCCGTTCGGGCCGATCCAACGCCGGTCCGTATCGACGTTCCCGCCCGCCCGATGCGCGCGGGACGAAATCGTCAAGGCCTGACCGACCCCGTTCGCAACCAATCCGCTCGGCATGCGACAATCGACGATCACACCCCCAAACTGAGGATTCCGCCGATCGGAGCGCGCTCGAAGGCGTACCCGTAGTCTAGTCAAAAGCAAGGCGGCCGGGAGTGCCAATCCTGGAGGCCGCCGGGTGGGCGGGCGGATTATTGAACCCTACGAACGGCAACAGGTATCGGTTCGCGTCACTCGCGGATGGCCACCAGCGCGGCCTCGACCTCGAATCGGACCAGTTCATCCGAATCGGAACGCGCCAGTTTGAGCGAGGGCACGGCGTCAATCGCGTCGGCTCCAAGCGTACGGAGCGCGCGGGCGGCCCACCGCCGCACGGAAGGATCCTCATTTTCGAGTTGATTGATGAGCGTCGGGACCGCAGCCGTTCCCGCCGTCCGCACGGCGCGGAGTGCGGCGGCCTCCGACGCCTGCCATCCGTCGCGAAGGGCCGCAAGCGCGATCGCTTGCTGGGCCTGGGCCGCGTCGAGCGCCGCCTGGGTGTCCCTCAGCTCCCTGCGCAGCGATTCGACCGCGAAGGCCCGCTCCAGTTCCGGTAGTTCACCCGGATCGGAATCCGCCATCACCGGCTCGGTCGGCGATTCGGACCGCGCGGGTCCCTCGACCGGCGCGACGCCCTCGGGCCCAGGCGATTCGGAAAGAACGGCGAGCAGCATATCGAAGGCGTCGTCGCGTTCCGATCGCAATCGGTCGGCTTCGTCGCGGAACGACGCTAGGGCGGCCGTCGATTGTGCGGCCGATCGGCCACGAGCGTCGTTCGCCGCTTCGAGAGCCGCGATGCGCTCGCGGGCCTTCAGCAATTCCATCGTGCGGATCGCAACGGCGTCCGCCGAATGCGGAGTCATCGATCGCCGCATGCGGATCTCGTCGCGCGACGCGCCGTCGGGAATTTCGAAATCCGATCGGGAAACACGGTCTTGAAAGAGCGCCAGGCCGCCGGCTCCCACAATCAAGCCCAGCCCGCAGCAAACCAGGGCCGTTAGCGCGCGATGGGTCACTTCCACGGATCCGCCTCCTCCGGTTCGCGCCGCGCGGATGGCGAACCTTGGAACCGTGCCGCCGTCCCGGTGGCCTAGCGCCCGCCGCGACCTCGACCTCCCGACGAATCCCCGCGCGATCCGCCGAAGGGCGATCCACCCCCGAACCCGCCGCCACCCGGAAACCCGCCACCCGGAAGCCCGCCGCCGAATCCACCGCGTCCCGGACTCTCCCGGCCTCCGCCGCCTTGCTGTTGCAATTGGCGGAAGAATTCGAGCCGTCGCTGAATGTCGTCCGCGCTCGGACCGCCTTGCGGCGTCGGCGAGCCCGACGACGGGCGAACCGTCGACGAGCTCGACGAGGGCGACGCGGATTGCCCCAGGACCTGCGAGATCGCCTGTTGCACGACCTGCGGATTGGCCGTCGTCGATACGACGGCGATTTCCTCCGACATGTCGCCGTTGGGTTGGTCGATGAGTCGCACGAGCTGCAGGACTTCCTGGTAGAGGCCTTCGGGGGCCTTGACGATCAGGCTGTTGCTTTCGGAATGAACGGTGACCGTAAGTTTGGGAAGCTCACTCTTGGCTTGTTCCTCGCGGCTGTTTCGACCACCGCCCCGGAGCGCGCGGAGGAAATCCTCGGGCGACGGTTGACGTTGCTGCTGCTGGCTGTTCGCCTGTCCGGCGATCCGGTCCGCGTACGTCGCCTGCAGCACGGTGGCGACGCGATCCGCGGAAAGGTAGACCACCGGAATGACGTGCGGTGTTCCGGTCGTTCGAATGTCGATGATGCTGTCCTCGATGTCAATAATCTGCAAAATCTGCTCGACTTCGTCGAGCTCGGCCGCCGTGCCCTGGATGATGAGCCGGTTCAAACGGACATCGGGTACGATGCTCACCGACGCGGCGGTCAACGGTCCGGACGAATCGGACGCATCGCCGCCTCCCCCGCCCATCAATGCGCCGAAGATTCCTCCTCCGCCGAGCAGATTGGTCGTCATGTCGCTGATCAGCGAACTCGCGCCACCGCCGCTCCCCGAGCCACCGCCCAGGATATCCTGCAACTGCTTGGCCGCCACGTCGGCCGCGATATGTTTGAGATAGAAAAGGCCGACCTCGCGCTTCAGCAAGCCGGCGCTCGTCGTCTGCTGGGTGAGCATCGACAGGGTGGCTTCGAACTGATCGAGGGCCTTGGTATCCGGGGAGGAGATCAGCAGGCCGCGCGGCGTGACCGTGACGACGATTTCCGAGGGTTCCCCGTCCGCGGAACCACCGGACGGAGACGTCTCCGCCTCACGACCCCGGCTTCCGCCCTGGTCGCTCGGCGGCCGAACGTTGGATGGGCTTGCCGGTTCCTTCGGCGCGCCTTCCTGGCCCGCATCGGTCGGCGGTTGGGGAACGCCCGCCGGAACCCGCGACGTGAAGCTGACGAATCGCGGAGCATGTTCCCTCCGAGGGACGCGCGTTACCGCGTCCTTGCGCGGAGCGGGCCTCCCTTCGTGGCGAGTCCGCTCGGCGCGGGGGATCGTCTTGGGAGGCGGCGAACTCGGCACGCCCTCGCCGTCGGCGGCGCCCGGATCGATCGATGGAACACCCTCCGCCCGTGGCGCATCGGACGACGGTCCGTCGGGGCTGATGATCCGTTCGCGGAACATCGAACCGCGGCCCGAACCACTCGGCGAGACGACTCGGATCCGCGACTTGGACACGGTTGGCCACATCGACTGCAACTGATCGAGGGCTTCCTCCATTTGATTTCCCGTCAGCGGGATCATTCGGACATTGCCGCGCCCCGAGCCCGTTCCTTCCGACGTGCCTTCGAGTTTCTCGACGAGCGAACGGATCTGGGCGATCTGCGGCTCGGTTCCCCGCACCAGCAATCGGCTCCCCGTTGGATCGACGTCGATCTGCGGTCCCTCGGTATTCTCGGCCGTGATGCCGAACAGCTTGTTCGCGGCGAGGATCACGAGCTGCGGATCGGAACGCAGCAGGGGGATGACTTCGAGCTGAGCCGATTCGCCTTCGAGTTTGGCGAGCGTTTCCACGATGGTGCGGTGATCGGACGGACGCGCGAAGGCGATCAGCTTGTTCGACGACGGATCGAGGGCCAAACGCACGTCGGGGAGCCCGGCCATCAACGTCTGGAGCACGGCAAGCGCCGTCGCCGGATCGGCCTCCCGAATTGGATACGTAATGAGCTGGGCCGCTTCGATAACGGCCGTCGTCGAGCGGGATTCCTGGGGCCGATTCAGGAGTTCGACGATTTCCTGCAACCGTTCCACGGCGTCCGTCACTCCGGTCGCGAAAAGCTGTGTGCCGAACTCATCCATGGAGATGTTGATCTGCTCGTTCGTGTTTTGTCCCTCGGGCAGTCCCAAGAGGGGCCGAGCGACTTCGAGCACCTGATCGGCCGCGATATGTTCGAGTCGGATATTGACGATCTTCCGCGCTTGACCGTCTGGATTCTCGGCCGCTTCAAGCACGGCTCGGATCGTCCGCAGTTTGCCCGCCGTTTCGGTCACGACAACCTGCCTCGCCTTCGGCAAAACGACCATCGTGCGGCCCGGGCCGAGCAACTTGCCGATCTCGCGCTCGGCCTCCTCGGGCGTCATCCGCGCCAGATGAAAGACGCATTTGACGATTTCAAAATCGCCGCGGCCGTCGAGGCCGCCGACGTCGACGAGTTCGACGAGTTCCGGGGGAATCGGCTGCGCGAGGTCCAAGAGCATCAACATGCGGCCTCGGCGGACGAGCGTGAACCCGTTCCGCAAGAGAACGCTGTTCACGATGTCGAGCGCCTCGTCGGGCGAATAGCGAGCCGTGTCGTGGTAGGTGAACGAGCCGGGCGGAGGTTGATCGATTTGGATCGACAAATCGGCGTTCCCTGCGAACCACTCGATCACGTCCTTCCACGGCACTTGCTGGAAACGGAATGACATCTTTCCGTCATTCGGCTCGGGTGGCCGAACAACGACCGGAGGGCTCGGCGCCGACGGACCCTCGGCCGGCGCGGATGGAACGGTGGGAGCCTCCGCCGGACGGCTCACCGGCATCGGCGAATCGGTCGGCGGCACCGAGGTCGGCGGCGCGTCCGAGCCGGCGGTCGGTTCCGCCGGCTTGGGCTCCGCAGGGGGAACCGTGGACTTGGGTTCGGATGCCCGTTCTCCGGACTTGGGCGCCGCGGGCGGAGCGACGGGCTTCGATTCCGTCGATTCCGCGGTGGGCGCCGCGGGCTTGGGCTCCGTCGATTCCGCGGTGGGCGCCGCGGGCTTGGGCTCTGTCAATTCCGCGGTGGGCGCCGCGGGCTTGGGCTCTGTCAATTCCGCGGTGGGCGCCGCGGGCTTGGGCTCCGTCGATTCCGCGGTGGGCGCCGCGGGCTTGGGCTCCGTCGATTCCGCGGTGGGCGCCGCGGGCTTGGGCTCGGTCGATTCCGCGGTGGGCGCCGCGGGCTTGGGCTCTGTCGATTCCGCAGTGGGCGCCGCGGGCTTGGGCTCTGTCAATTCCGCGGTGGGCGCCGCGGGCGAGGATGCCTCGCCCCGTTTCTTCTCCGATGGCGAATCGGAGGCAACCAGAGGCTTGGGCACCGCTTCACGCAAGACGGGTGTCCTCGCTCCAGGCATCGGAGCGGAAGGATCGATGTTCGGTGTCGTCGGTGGAACGGCATCCGCCAGCGGCCGTTTCAGCTCCGCCGCCGGTCCGGCCGGCGCCGGAGCCGGGCTCCCGGCCGGGCTCCCATCCCGCGCAACGGCCACGCTGCCGGCGGGAAGCCCAGCCATCTTTTCCCATTGAGCGCGCTGGGGCCCGCTCAGGACACTTGCGATCTTGCGTTCGTACACCGAGTGCGCGATGCGGCGCTGGACTTCCCCGCCCGCGGATAGGTCGGCAACCCGTTCTTGGAGCAATTCCGAAATCCGCTCACGCTGCTCGGCGGACAGATCGAGCGTTTGCGCCACCTCGTCATCGGCGAGTGAGACCATGCCGTCGCGCGCGATCTTGATTTGGTTGAGTTTGGCTCGCTGTTCGAGCGTCAGCAGGGCGATGCCCTGTCGTTCGGATTCCGCGACGAAGGGTTCGATCCGTTTCGAGATCTCGCTGGGAGTCAGATCCTGCGATTCTTGCATCAACCGCTGTGCTTCGTTCTCGCGGCGCTGGATAAGCTCGGCGAGCTTCGCGCGGACCTCATCGGAAAGTCCGAGCTGGGACGCGGTCTCCCGTTCCGTCGCGATGGCAAGCACGCCGACGAATTGGGCGTCGGCCGCGAACAGGGGACGACCGAATGCTCCCAGGAAGGAGCCCCCCCCCATCACGCAGACCAGCAAGAACCGAAAAAGGACAAGCCTGCGGGCCACGAGGTGCCTCCTTTGGAATCACAAGCCACGATCCGACGCCCGAATCGTGGATGCCGGGCAAGCCCGGACTCGCCCTTTCATCGTAGTTGGTTTCCCGGTCCCCAGCCATAGAAGCCGCCGTGCGACTCGCGTTTCTTGAGTCGCCACAAGCATCGTCTTGGCCGATTGCCGAGCCGATTCGAGGCCCCCCTCGATCGCGAGGCCGGTGCGGCCGTCGGGGTGTACGGGGGCATAATCCCACCATACAAACTGGGAATCCCCGGGAAAGTTCCGAAAGCGCGTCGCGAAGACACTTTTTCTTGAGGACTTCGCCGGTCTGGAGAGCTCACCGCGTCGTCGGTTTGACGGCTCGGACGACGAGGCAGTGGAGGGGTTGGTAGTAGACGATCGTTCCGGGGCCCCCGTGGACATCCCAATAATCCGGATCGATGGTGCGTTGGATCAGGTTCACGAGGTCGCGACCGTAATCCCCGGCGCCCCCGCCCAATGCGCCCTCGACCACGTCCCTTCGGCGTTCGCCCGCGTGGGCGAAATACCAGCCGGCTCCGCCAAGGCACTCGGCCGCCACATCCAAGGATGCGGCGACGCAGCGGAGCCGTTCATCCATTTCCGGCGCGTCGAGTTCCGGCGCGTTGAGGGCCGTTCCCGCGGCATGGGTCCGATCCGTGGCGGACGCACGGGGCGTCGATGGGCGGCGGATCCCCTCTTTGCGTTCGTCCGAGGCGATCCCGCGTTCGAGGCGTTTCTTGATGAGGACCAACCGGCCGTTGAGTCGAGCCTTATAATCGCGAAGCGTGTCGCTGGCGGCAAGGCGCGGATCGAGCCGCAGTTCCGTGAATAGACTCGTCATTTGGCGTATGGCATCGGATCGCGCCTCCCAATCACGGGCGACGGCTTCGGCGCGGATGGCCCGGCTGACACGCCGCTCGTACTCGTGCAGCCTTGGTTCCGATGGCGATCCGGGCCCTCGACTCGAAGGAGGAGGCTCCTGCCCACAAACGGAGACGCCGATTCCGAACCACCCGACGTTCACGACCGAGTGATCGGTCGGCCGATCGGCTGGAGCCGAGTCGTCGTACGTCGCCGTCGCGACAAGGCCGCCGATTCCCACCACGATGGCCGCCGCGCGGCTTGTCCATGGAAAACGGGTCATACGATTTCGAACCTCCATTCGCGTTCGAATCTCGATTGGCGATGGGCTACGTGCGTTCTACGGAATCGGCCGCCGCGCGTCAAAGAAAAACGAGCGAAGGGCTATGGGCCATCCGTGCCGAATTGGGTTGACGGCACTTCGGCGGTCCTCGCTCGGGAGATGCCGCGGAACGTCTTGGTTTGGACCAAGAATCCGCTCACGAGCCATGCGACTGCGGCTCCAAAGAAACAATCGCTCGCAAAGTGCGCGCTCGACGCGACCCGCTGTAGGGCCGCGCCTGCCGCAAAGAGCAGAAAGAGAAACCGGCCGCGCGGATAGAGGACGGCGAGCCCAGCGGCGAGCCCGACCGCCGTCGCCGTGTGCGACGACGGAAACGACTGAAGCGAATAGCCCCAGTCGCCCGGCCGCGTCATCATCGGCAGCCAACCCTGGAACGTGTCCCCGACGCCCGCCGACAGGTCGGCCGCCGACGGTCGGTGTCGGGCAATCAGCGTCTTGAGGAGGTTGGAAGCCAGCCCCGATCCGAATGTCGTCGCCGCTAATCTCCAACCAACCCGCCAACCACGCCGGTCCAGTACCATAGCCGTCGCGACGATGAGCATTGCGCTCAAGCCATAGCCAAATACCTCGCTCAAATTGACCAATCGGCGAAGGTCGCCTCGCAGAGGGTTTTCGACGACGACTCGGGCAATCGCGCAATCCCAAGGCAAGACGGCCACCCCCGCGACGGCCCATGCGAGGGCCACCGCCGGATACCTTTCGACCCAACGGAGGACCCTGCTCAAGCGGCGGACCGCATGCGACGCGACCGATGGCGGAATCATGCACGTCGTTCCCGTGGATCATCCTGGCCGACAGGCCGACCGTTCACGTCTGCGATTTCGATGGTTCGAATGCCGAGGAATACCGCAAGTTGCTTGGCCGCGGAAGGTCAACCACAGCAAACCGCACGAGAATCGAATCGAAAACCGCGAAAATCGCGAAAACCGGACACCCCGGTTTGGCCAGTGGCGGCGCGCGATCCCGGTCAAGCGGGGGCGAAACCCGCGAAAACCGGACACCCCGGTTTGGCGAGTGGCGGCGCGCGATCCCGGTCCGACTCTCGGTCGAACTCGTGCGCATGCCTTGCAGATTGCCAGCTTGACGTCGTTTTTGCATGCTATGCAATCTACGCCCGCAAGTGACCTGGCCAGAACTTAAGCCTCCCCAAGTCGCGCAAGATCGCCATTCAGCTTTGTCTGCGCATTTTGCGCGAACTACGCCCGCAAGTGACCTGGCCAGAACTTGAGCCGTTTTGCGCGAACTACGCCCGCAAGTGACCTGGCCAGAACTTGAGCCGCATTGCAGATTGCCAGCTTGACGTCGTTTTTGCATGCTATGCAATCTACGCCCGCAAGTGACCTGGCCAGAACTTGAGCCGCAAGTGACCTGGCCAGAACTTAAGCCTCCCGCAAGTGACCTGGCCAGAACTTGAGCCGCAAGTGACCTGGCCAGAACTTAAGCCTCCCCAAGTCTCGCAAGATCGCCACTCGGCCTTGCCTGCGCATTTTGCGCGAACTACGCCCGCGAGCGACTCTGCCCGTGAGCGACCCGGTCAGGATTCGAGATTCGAACGTGAAATCGGGCACATGTGCGGGTGCAAGCGCGAGTGTGGAAGGGCAAACGCCGTTGCGGCGACGGGTGTGCGGGACGTATAACTCCGAGCGGGGATACTCGGTGCCGAACGGCGGCGGAGCGACCTTCGGCAGCTCCCGATCGCGCACCGTTCGACGGCAAGTCGTTCAAGGAAGAACCGCGCATGGCTGACTCGGAACGGCAATACCCTCGGATGGTCGGCGGGGCTCTGGTCGGAGCGATCGCCGCCTTGGTGATGTTCGCGAACCTCGGGGGGCCTCGACTGTGGGACCGCGACGAACCGCGCAATGCCGGCTGCGCGGCCGAGATGTTCGCTCGAAACGACTGGGTGACGCCGGTCTTCAACGGTGAGCTGCGCGGGCACAAGCCGGTCCTCCTTTACTGGCTGATGATGGGCGCGTACCAGGTTTTCGGGGTCAATGAGTTTGCCGCCCGTTTCTGGTCCGCGACGCTCGCCGTCGTGACGTGCGGGCTGAGCGCCGCGCTCGGCATGCGATGGTATGGACGCGACGCGGGCGTCTTGAGCGGCATCGTGCTGGCGACGTCGCTCATGTTCGGCGTCGCGGGGCGCGCCGCGACGCCCGATTCGGTTTTGGTTTTCACCACGGCGGCGGCGCTGGTTTGGTTCGCCTGGTGGGCCGTTCCCAAGCCGGGATCGACGCACGCCGTTCGCGCGGGCTTTCCGCGCAGCCTTCCGTTCGCGGTCGTCTTCCACGGCATCCTCGCGCTCGGCGTACTTGCCAAAGGCCCCGTCGGATTCGTCGTTCCGGCCGCCGTGGTCGGAACGTATCTGCTCATCACGGGCGATGTGCGGTGGAGCGGCGCGCCGAGCGTTCTGGCGCGCGGGGCGATGGGCGTCGGGCTGTTCGTTCGAACCTGCGCGAGCATGCGGTTGTTGACCGCCTCGTTGATGCTGCTGGTGATCGCGGGGCCCTGGTACGCGTGGGTCGGATTGCGGACCGACGGTCGCTTTCTCTATGAGTTTTTCATCGAACACAATTGGAATCGGGCCCGCGAGCCGATGGAGGGACACGGTGGTCCCATTGTCTATTACCTTGGAGCGTTGTGCGTTGGTTTTTTTCCTTGGTCGGTCTTTCTCGTTCCGACTTTGGTCGAGTCCATTCAGGTTGTGCGTCGGAAGATCGCCGGATCGGACGGCGCGCTCTTCCTGCTCTGCTGGCTCTGCGTGTGGATCGGGATCTTCAGCGTCGCGAAGACGAAATTGCCGAGCTACATCACACCCAGCCATCCGGCGATCGCCCTGCTCACCGCATGGCTGCTCGATCGCTGGCGACGAGGAACGTCCATTGCGCGGGGCATCTGGCCGCAGGCCGCCTTCGTGATTCTCGGCGCGGTCGGGGTCGCCATGCTCGTCGGGTTGCCGATCGCGGCGCGCCGGTACTTGCCTGGCGATGAGTGGTTGGCGGGGCTTGGCGTCGTGCCGTTCACCGCCGCGATCGCCGCCGCGTGGCTCACGCGCGCGGATCGGCGGTCGGGGGCGGTCGCCGCGTTGGCGGTCGGCGCCGTCGCGCTCGGAGTCGGGCTCTTCGCCATCGCGGCCCAGACCATCGATCGCCACCAGCAATTCGACCGCCTGATCGGCGCCGTCCGCGCCGACGGCGCCCCGGTCCAACTCGGCGCGCTGGGTGTGTTCGAGCCGAGCTGGGTCTATTACGCGGGTCAGCCGGTGCGCGTCGTGGTCGATTCCCCGACACAGGACTCGGCCGACCGTCCGAACATCGAGCGTTTTCTGGAGAGGCGGGCGGCGTACGTGATCACGACGCGAGGAGAATTCGAGCGGCGGCGCGGATCATGGTCCCCCGATCTGGTCGTTATCGAGGAAGTTCCCTATTTTCTTAGGGAGGAGCGTCTGGTTCTGCTCGGCCGCCGCTCGCCCCAAGTTGCCCGCCGCAATCCGTGAACCCGTGCGCAACACGACGGTTTGCGTGGACGACTCCCGAGTTCCGTATCGCGCGGAAACCAAGAGATGGCCGTGATCCTCACGCGAGGCCTTGGAAAGCACTATGGCGCGCGGCCGGCACTGGACCATTTGGACCTCGAAGTCCACGAGGGAGAGGTTTTCGGGTTCCTGGGGAACAACGGCGCGGGCAAGACGACGACGATCCGATTGTTGCTCGGCCTTATGCGCCCGACGCGCGGCGCCGCGTGGATCCTCGGGCACGATTGTTGGCGGGACGCGCCTCGAATCAAAGCCGATGTCGGCTACGTGCCCGGCGACCTGCGGCTCTATCCCTGGATGAATGTCCGCGGCGCGCTCGCCTCCGTCGGACGGATCCGCGGCCGCCATCTCATGCGCCCCGGGCTCGAACTGGCCGAGCGATTCGGGTTGGATCCTTCCGTCCGGGCGAATGCGATGTCCAGGGGCATGCGGCAGCAACTCGGGCTGATACTCGCCCTCGTTCACGAACCACGCCTGCTGATCCTGGATGAACCGACATCCGGTTTGGATCCTCGGATGCGCGATCGGCTCGTCGATTGCCTGCGCGAACGCTCAAGAGCGGGCGCGACGGTGTTTGTTTCGAGCCATGAACTAAGCGAGGTCGAACGGCTTTGCGATCGGGTCGCCATGGTGCGCGAGGGGCGTTCCGTCATGGTGGGCGAACTGGATGTGCTGCGGACGCAAGCGTCGAGGTCGGTCACGTTGCGGTTCGCCGCCGAGCGGCCTTCGGCGTCCGATCTTCCGTCGGACCTCGTCGTTCGTCATCGCGCGGGCCGCGTCTGGTCGGGTTCGTGGAGCGGTTCGTCCGACGCCCTGGCCATGTGGGCGAAGGCGAACGGCGTCGTCGATTTCTCGATCGAGGCCCCGGACCTCGAGTCTCTGTTCCGCGAGTATTACCTCGAACGGGAGAAGACTCCGTGATCGGCGGACTGGTGGTCAAGGCGATTCGAGAGACCTGGCGTTTGACGGCCCTTTTCGCGATCGGTCTCGCGATGGTCCTCGCCTTGCTCACCCACATCCTGCCCCCACTCCAAAAAGGGCTCGACGGCCTGCTCGCCGCCCTTCCCATCGTCCGAACGCTCCTTGCCGTGCTCCTCGGAAGCAGCGCGGATGAGCCGATCACGGCGCGGATGATGCAAACCGTGGTGTGGGTCCATCCCGTCGTCCTCGCGCTCATCTGGGGTTACGAGACCGCCCTGTGCACGCGGTATCCCGCCGGGGAGATCGACCGGGGCACGATCGACATCGTGTTCGGCTTGCCCGTATCGCGGAGGGGCGTGTTCATCGCCGAAACGATCGTCTGGCTCCTTGGGGGCGTCGTCGTGTTCGCGTGCGGAGCGGCCGGACACGCGTGGGTCGCGTCGCGGCGTCCGGCGGACGTCGCGACGCTCGAAATCGGCGATTCCCTCAAGATCCTCGGCAATCTCTTCGCCGTCTTTGTGGCGGTGGGCGGCGTGGCGCAGTGTGTCGCCGCGTGGTGCGATCGCCGCTCGACGGCCATGCTGATCATCTTCGCCATCGTACTCGCCTCGTTCCTCCTCCATTTCCTCGCTCCATTCTGGGAACCGGCGCGAACGGTCGTCGGCCTGAGCGTCCTGCACTACTACCAACCGGCGCGGATCCTCGAACGGGGACTGTCCGTTCGTGATCTGGCGGTGCTGATCGGCGTGGGCGCCGCCGCTTCGTTCGCGGCGTGCGAGACGGTCGCGCGGCGCGATTTCCGCGCGGTGTAGTCGAGCTCGCGTGCGGGCCGCGACGGCCGCTCGGTGGACCGGACCGATCAGTGATCGTGGCCCGCGACCCGCCCGGTGCGCGCGTCGATCGAATACGCCTGTTTGGTGACGGGGCAGACGGGAATCGGAGCCGTGAAGTAGTCCTCGTCGCTCGCGAGCGCGTCGAGCGAATCGGGCAACTTGCCCTCGTTGAAGAAGTACCGCTCGGCCGCCGCGTTGATCTCCGCCTTGTACTGCCGGCACGATTCGGTCTTGGCGCGATTCGTCGACGACCCGATGCGCGGGATGATAACGACGGCGAGCGTGCCGAGGATGGTCACGACGGCGAGCAGTTCCAGCAGCGAGAAGGCCTCGCGACGGCGTACTCGGCCCGCCGAACGGGGCCGCCCCGCGAAGCGGGCCCGCTCGATCGCGCGGCCATCGATGCGCGGCGAATGCGGGCCGCTCGGTCGTCGAGTTCGCGCGGCGCGGCTGGTCACGGTTTCGCCGCTCCGGCCGCGACCTCCGTCTCGTCGAGCAAGTCATGGAGCATCGGGATCAGCTCGGAATAGAGGTCGTGGGACGGGGTCGGGCCCGAACTGTCGGCGCGGACAACGAAGTCCTTGTCGATCAGAAAGAACCCCGGGATCATCCGACGGCTCGTGTCGTTATGGAGCTCGCGTCCGCCCGCCAGGACATAATTGCGGTCGGCCGTTTCGAATCGGAAGTGGTTGGCCCAGCGCCGCGCGTCGTCCGGTGTCGGGACGCCCAACGATCGATCGAACAGCAACAACTGCACGTACGCGAACCGCCCGTCCGTCCATCGCACGGCGCCGTACCGTTTCACGTATTCGTGAATCGGTTCCAGATCGGCTTGAGGCGGCACTCCGTCGAACGGGCCATAGAGATTGCCTCCGGAAAAGGCGACGCACGCCGGACACGACATGCCGACGGGTTCGACGAGCAGGACCTTGCCCGCGAGCGAAGAGAGACGGATCAGGTTGCCGTCCTGATCATAGAGCGTCAGGTCGGGAAACCGGTCGCCGACCTTCGGCGGCCATTCGGTGCGCGCCGCGAGGCGACCGGTGACCGCCGCGCGCGCCTGTTCGAACGCGTTCCGGAACTCCCGGCGATAATCGCGGTAGAGGAGGGCCGAGCAGCCGAAGAGCACCATCACCATCAAGGCGAACGTGAATCGGTTGCGGAATCGCCATCGGAGCACAACGGCCGTCGCGAGATATACGAGCGCGAGTACGATGGGTGAGACGTTCTGGAGTTGGAAACTCGATGGGAGTCGCATGAACGGGCTCCGTGCGTCGGGTAACGCGTTCGACAAGCCGCACCTGGAGCAGACCTCCCCGGGAAGGTCCCCTTGGAACTCTAGCTCAAGGATTGACAGCGAGCCAAGCGCGATCGCGCGACCGTCAAGGACGGCGCGAACGCGCGGGACGGGCCGGCTAATCGCGGGCCGGCTAATCGCGGGCCGGTGACGCGCGGGCCGGTCACGCGCGGGCCGGAGTTCGGCCCCGGGCCATCCGGAGACGCGAATCGAGGATGTTGGAATCGCGGGCGAGCGACTTGGCGTCGGTGCCCGAGATGAGGCCTTGCGCGACCAGATCGGCGAGCGACTGTTCGAGGATCAACATGCCGTCGTGGGTCGCCGTCTGCATGACCGAATAGATCTGGTGGGGTTCGCCGAGGCGGATCTGATTGGCGATCGCGTTGTTGACCCGCATGATTTCGAGTGCCGGGACGCGACCGGGCCCATCGCAGCGCGTGACGAGCCGTTGCGAGACGACCGCGCGCAGGACGCGCGAGAGCTGTTCGCGGACACACGTCTGTTCTTCCGCCGGAAAGACGCTGATCATGCGGTCGATCGCTCCGACCGCGTCGCCCGTATGCAGCGTCGAGAAGACGAGGTGTCCCGTTTCGGCGGCCGTGATCGCGGCCCGCATCGTTTCGATGTCCCGCATTTCGCCGACGAGCAGCACGTCGGGGTCCTCGCGCAGCGCCGCGCGCACGGCGGAAGCGAACGACGGCACGTCCGTATGGAGCTCGCGCTGGTGCACCAGGCACCGCCGGTTCTGGTGCACGAATTCGACCGGGTCCTCGATGGTGACGATATGTCCCTTGCGCGAACCGTTGATCCGGTTGATCAGCGACGCGAGGCTTGTCGATTTCCCGCTTCCCGTCGGACCCGTGACGATCACCAAGCCGTGCGGGAATTCGGCGATCTCGCCGAACGATTCGGGAAGATGCAGTTCCTCGATCGACCGGAACTTGTCGTCGAGCCGCCGGACGGCCATCGCCGTTTGCCCGCGTTCCCGGAACAGGTTGACGCGGAATCGCGTTCCCGAGGGTCCGGTGAACGCCAGGTCGAGCGTCTGCTTTTCGCGAAAGACGACCTGCTGCGCCGCCGACATCAGCGAGGATGCCATCTGATCGACAAGCTCGGGCATCAGGACATAGTCGAGGCAAGGGTCGATCTCGGCATCGACGCGGTAATAGGGTGACATGCCCCCCGTGATGTGAATATCCGACGCACGGAGGTTAACGCTGTTTTCGACAAGCTCCGCGAAGAACTCGATGGCCGACGGCATGCTGACACCCGTGGTGCGCTCGGATTGCTCGACCGACGGAGATCAGTCCGCGCCGATCGCCAAGCCAACTGTAGGTCGCGATCGCGATCCCCGCGCCCGAAACGGCGCCTTATACCGGGCGGCTTGGCGGCGAATCGTCAGAGCCGGAAGAACGACTTGAGTTCAGGTTCCGATGGCGCGGGTCGCGCGGAGGTCGCGGGCGGCGCGGAATGCGCCGGGGCGTTTCTTGGGTTCGCGACCGGATCGGCCTGCGCCGACTCCGGGATCACGATGCGGCCTGAGGTCCGCGACGACGTAAGGGGATCGGACGCCTTCGATGGCGTCGAGGGGGCCGGTTTGCGGGAGGATGGGACGGGCACCGAGCGGACGGGCGCCGTCGGCGGCCGGGTTTGGGACGGAGGCGGCGTCGTGGAGGACGCGGGCGGCGCGGTCGCCCGGTTGTTCCACATTCCGTTGGGGTCCGCGGCCGCTTGGCGGGTTCGCGCGGTGTGGATCGGCGCCGTGTACGGCTTGGCCGCATGGAGAATGGCCGACGGCGGGTCGCTCGTTTCGCCGCGGCGCGTACTTTCGCTCGCGTCGCGCGTCGCGCGCGGAGCGGAAAGGCCGCGAGTGGCGGCGCGTCGGTGGAACCCCGCCCTCGTCTCGCGCTCGCCATCGGGCGATTCGCGAGCCGGGACCTCTTCCGCGGGCTTGGTCGAGTCGTCTTCGGATCGGGGACTGTCCGGGAGCGCGGTACCGGCCTCCGGTGGGATCGTGACGGGAACGCCGCCCAATTCGGGATTCGTGTAAATCGTTGGATCCGATGGTTCATTGCACCGGTAGCAACCTTCCTGGCGGACCTTGTCGAGCTCGCACTTGATCGCATCGAGCGCCGCGTTCTCGCGCATCGTCCCGAACGCGTCGTAGGGGACAATGGTCGGCGTGAGGAACACGATCAATTCGCTTTCGCGGACTTCATCCTTGCGGTATCGGAACAGGTGTCCGACAAGCGGGATGTCCCCGAGTCCGGGAACGGCGTTCCGGTCGCGGACCTTGCCGCGCTGGCGAAGTCCGCCGATGACGAGTGTTTGGTTGTTCGCCACGCGCACGACGGTCTGCGCTTCGCGCCGCGCGATGATCGGCTGGTTCGTTCCCTCGGTGAACCCGGTCAGGATGCTGAACGTGGGGGTGACCATGAGGGAAACGGTCCCGTCGTTCGCGATGCGGGGCGTGACTTCGAGCGTCACGCCGGCCTCGCGGAACGCGGTGGTGCCGATCGAGCCGCCCATGGCGCTCTGGGTCAGTTGTTGGTAGGGGATTTCGGTGACGGTCGCGATGCGCGCCGACTCGTGATCGCTAACCACGACCGTGGGATCGGCGAGCAGCCTCGACGAACTCGACGTGCGCAGCGCATTGACGACGGCCGTCACGTCGAAGTTGTTGGTGAGGCTCATGAACGTCGCGGCTCCGTTGAGCGCGCCCGCGGCGGGCGTCGGTCCCACGACCCCCGTATTCCGGATCAATTGCTGCGCGACTCCTTCATCGTCGACGTTGTTGCCCTTGACGGCGCTGTTCCAATTCACGCCCAGCGTCTCGAGCTCTTGGATGTTCGCGTCGAAGATGAAGGCCGTGATCCGCACTTGGCTCCGCGGCACATCGAGTTTCCTGACGGCCAGCGTGATGCGTTTGAGGTTTTCCGGCTGGTCGACGGCGACTACGCGGTTCTCGTCGGCGACGATCGAGACCTGGCCATATTCACTGACAAGCGTTCCGAGCGACTCGGCGATCGACGCCGCGCTGACGTATTGGGGCTGAAAGAACACGACATCCAGGTCCGCGGGCGGATCGCCGGCGGCGGCGGTTCCCGCGCCCCGCCCCGGCCCCGTACCCGTTCCCGACTGGCCTCCCGACGTCGCGTTCGAGAGCGCCTGGTTGAGCAGATCGGCGGGATCGGGAAGTTGCGTGCCCGTTCCGCCATCGCCTCCGGCGACACCCGGAATGCCGGCGCGGGAGCCGGCGGCGTCGAGCCGTTATCGGTCGCCGCGCCCGGGTTCGGGCTGTCGATCGGCGGAAGGCCCGGAATCCCGGCTCCGCCGCCCGGCGACGTGTTCGCGTTTCGGTTCCCGCCCGTGGCGGGACGCGTCCCCGAGGCGGCCGGGGGATCGGAATCGTCGGGACCGGGCGCGCCGGCGCCGGGCGGCGTCGTCGGCGCGGACGGGTCGGATCCCGCGGATTCCGACGCGGAGGCGGGCGGGGACGAGGCGGGTCGGGCTTGCAGGGCGGCCTGGCGCCGCGCTTCCTCCTCCGCTTTCTTCAGCTCCTCCGCTTTCGCCCGTTCGGCCGCCGCGCGGGCCGCGTCGTCGAGTTCGTGGAGGCGGGCTTCGACGAGCTGGATTCGGTCGGCGTAGTCCATGACGACGATCGATTTCGACGACGGCACGGCATGCGCTTTTCCGTTTGGGGAGAGCATGAACTTGATGACCTCGACGACCTCGTCGGGCGGCACATGTTCGAGGGGCAGCATCTTCGTCACGAAGAGCGGCTTCATGGCTCCGATTTCATCGAGTTTCTGGATGACGAGGCCGTCGCCGATCGCGCGGTAGCCGTATCCGGCCGGCGCGAGGATGGCGTCGAGGATGCGATGCAGGGGCGCGTCGGTGAACGCGCCGTTGATCGCGCCTTTCACATCGTTGCCCACCACGATGTTGACGCCCCAATTCTCCTTGATCGCGAAGAGCGCTTCGATCAGGCTGGCGTCGCGGAGGATCAGCGTTCCCTTTTGCTGCAGCTTGGCCTGAAGGTCCTTGCTGAGCGACTCGCTCGGCGAAACGTCGGTCTGCGCGCGAACGGGCGTTCCGGGAACGAGTGCCGCGCCGAGCAGGAGCGTCCAAACGGCCGCCATGGATCCCGCGATCCGCCGTTGATGCGTGTGACGCTGTGACATGTGTCCTCCGTTGACTTGGGTGCCGGCCGATTCCGGCCTCGATCCGCGCCGCATCCGTCGCGACGCGCGTCCCTGGGGGCATCCGGCCACCCGGCACATTCGATCGGTATCCGTTCTCGACCTAAGCCGACGCCTTCTTGGGCTCGGGCTTTGCGAGCTCGATCAGGAGCATCTCCAGATCGAGCACCACATGGTCGCCTTCCTCCTCCGACTTCTGCAATTTCAAACCGGCCGCGTGCGTGAGCTGGTTTTTCTTGGCGAGGTCCGCCAGCAGGCCCGAGACTCCGGCCAGCGTTCCCGACACGGAAACGCTGAACTGCCGGGTCCTCAGGACGAACGGCGTCTTCTCGGCCTTATCCGAAACCGGTCTCAGCGCGAGCGGATGATCGTCCTTGTACCACTCCCGTTCCCTCGGCTCCCCGACGCGCATCCTCCGCATGCGGCAGTTGTGCACCCGGGCGAGCTGCACGAGTTCGTTGCGGAACTGCTGCACGCGTTCCTCGGTCATGATCCGGCTTTCCATCGCCGCAACATTGGCCATTTTCGACTTGACGTCCTTTTCGAATTGCGCCAGTTGCGCCGTGGATGCCGCCGTCTGTTCGAGTTCGACGGCAAGCTCCGCGCGGCGTTGCCGAGCGGCAGTGTAATCATCGACCGCGGGCCACGTGACCGCGAGACCGAACAGGCAAGTAGTGGTTATGACGATCCACTTGCGGTGGGGGTGGTCGATCACGGATCGCAGGATCGATTCAACCATCACAACAGATCCTCACTTGGCCGCCGAGGGGCGCGGCGCGGGTTCGGCGAGCCGGCACGTGATGTCGAATCGGGTCGCCGGTTCGTTGTTGAACTGAATCGGTTGTGTGCCTTCGAGGGCCACTTCCGACAGCAGGCGTTTTTGCTTGAGCGCCTTCACGAACTCGAAGATGCCGTCCTCGCTGTGACTCGGACCGGACAGCTTTGTCGTTCCGTCCGGCTCGACCGACAACTGCTCCAACCAGACTCCTTTGGGCAGGCTTGTGCCGATCGAAACGATTAGTTCGTTCCAGTGGGCGGGCCGGAGTTGGGTCGCGATGGAGGCGAGGTTCGTGGACTTCTGCGTCGTCACGGCCATGGCCGCGCGGAGCCCGCCCAGACGGGCCGTCGCCCCTTCGAATTCGGCGAGTTGCCGCTCGACTCCGGCGCATTGGAACCGTTGATGGAGACCGGCACCGGCGATTCCGATCGTGACGAGCACGGCGGCGGCGACGGGCCATCCGACCTTCGCGACGGCGGGCCACAGCGGCGTCTTCACTCGGCTCACCAGGTCGCCCATCAGATTCGGAGCCGCGCTCGCGTCGACGCCCGGGCGCGTATTGACGAGAAGGCCGATGCACGAGCTGTAGGTCGCATTCAGTTCGGGCGCGTCGGGCAGTTCGCACCGGGCGAGGACGTCTTGCGGGACGATCGCGTCCGCGCGGATCTGGTCCTGGGACTCGAACTGGCGGCGGACCAGCGCGACATCATCGGCTTCACCGCAAATGAAGATCCGCGAGACGTCGCCGCCCGCGAATCGAAATCGTCGGCGGCAGAACCGCTGCAGCCGCTCGAAATGCCGCAGCACGATGTGCGCGATCTGCTCTTTCGCCGAAATGCCGCCGGGGCGGTAGTCGATGAGGAGTTGTCCCTGGTGCGAGATGCCGATATCGACGCCTCGCTGTCCGATTTCGAGCAACAACACGGGGAGTTCCCGGTCCTGTTCGAGCGCGCCGACGGCTCGGGCGAGCGACACGAGCGAGTGTTCGAGCGCGCGGACGTAGATCCCCGCGTTCTCGGTCGCCTTGAGGACGGCGTTGAGCGTGCGGGTATTGGCGACGGTCACCCACGCCTGCTGGTGTTTGGCGTCGAGCGTCTTCGAGCAGGCGGCGAGCCGGTTCTCGCCGGTTCCGAGCAGCAGGTAGTGCGACGATCGTTCCTCGAGCGCGCGCAGTTCGTCGCGAACCTCGTCGTTCGGGCCGGCGACGACGCGCGTCACGCAGAAATCGCCGCTGAGCGCGACGTCGACCGCGGCTCCGTTGAGCCGTTCGCGGGCGACGAGCGACTTGAGTCCTGCGGTCAGTTCGCGGATCCCGGCGTCCGAATGCAGGGGCCCCGAATCGATGCGCCACGTGAGTTCATGCGCGCGGACAGCCGTTTGGCCGTTCTCGTTGTCGACGATCACCAGCCGCAGTTCGGACCGCGAGATCTCGATCGCCGCGCGGACCGACTGAAGTCGGCGCTTGTTGACGCGCGGTCGACGTTCCCTCTTTCCCATCGTCGCATTCCCGTTGTCGTTGGCGTAAGCGGCCATCGGATCGGCCGCGGCCGATCAACCGCCATGTTTGATCGTAGCTTGCAATCGGCGCGTCACGCGGCCGGCGACGCCCGTCGCCGTCACGATCACCGTCGCGTCCGGACCATCGGCAACTTCGGCGGAATACGTTTCACCGCTGCCTGCCGGATATTCGGTCGCGAGAACGCCTTGCCGCCACGTGATGTCCTGTTCGAGCATCGCCATGGCGTGCGCGACCCCCGCCTCGGCGAGGTACCGCGCCCGGTCGTATTCGATCGTGTTTTTCAGCGACGCGTATTCGAGCTGTTCGGTGTCGAGGATGCCGATGACGACCGCCGTCGTCACGGCCATGACGAAGAGGGCCGTCATCATGGCCGCTCCGGCGCGCCGTCGCCGATGCTCGGAAACTCGGACATGTCGATTTGCGCCGTACATCACGTCGTTCGCTCCTCCGTTCGGAAACGCCGATGCGTCCCTCGCGTCACCATGTCCGGATCGTCACCCAGGACCGAACGGTTCGCGAGGGAGACCCGTCCCTCGCGAGGTTCACGGACGCGGTGACGAGCAGGCACTGGATCTGGCTCACCGTATTGGTCGCCGTAAGGCCGTCGGCCCGATAGCCCTGGAAGGTCAATTGGGTAATGCCGTCGGCGAGCAGTTGGTCGGCGGCGCCCGCGCCGAAAAGCACCGAATTGTCGGCTCCGTTGCGCGACCAGACGAGCGTCTGGCCGTCGGGCATTTGGACCGACAGCGAGCCGGCCGGGTTCCCCTGCGACGTGACTGCGACAATCGATTCGGCCTGACGCGCCGAGCGGACGATGTGCCGCACGGTCGCGTGTGCCGCTTCGAGTCGGGTGAAGTCGGATTCGTGCGCCTCCCACGCGCCGCGCCCCGTCCGCATCACGACCGAAACGGTCGTGAGCACGGCGGTCAACATGGTCGTCGCGATGACCATCTCCAGCATGGTCATCGCGCGCCGTCGCCTATTTCGCCTCATCCTGGAACCCCATCGTCTTGCAGAGCTTGGTGGCGAAGGTCACGGACGGCTCGCCGTCGTCGAAAGCGCCGTTCGCGTTTCGGTCGTGCCAGACGAGCACGCGGGCCGCCATCAAGAGGTTCGGGATGCCTCCGGCGGAGCCGTCGTCGCTCTTCGTGACCTGGAACCGCAGATCAGGGCGTCCCTCGGAAGCGAAATCGCCCGTGGACCCCAGCGTGTCCCACGAGACGACCGATCGGGCCGCCTCGCGTTCGAGCGTGCTGACGCAGAGCGACGTCATGAAACCCGCCGTTTCGAGGTCGCGGCTCACCCGGAGGCTGTCGCGCATCATCCGCAGCGCGGGCACGAGGGCTGTCGCGATGATCGTCGTCGCCGCGATCAGTTCGAGCAGCGTTTGGCCGTCGCGCCGCGGCGCGGTGGTCCGTCGATTCCCGCGCATGCCCGCCTCCCACTCGATCATCGACTCGATCATCGACTCGAATGCCGCCCTGTTCCGTTTTTCCGTTCGACCCCCGCTTCGCCCGCTTCCCCGCCGCTCGGGAAAATCGGCCCGTTGTCCGACCGTCATGGTTCGACCACCCGCACGGCCCCATTGACCGGCACGACGGTGACCGACCACGAGCGGTTCTTGCCGGCGAGCCGAACCTGGTAGGCGGCGAGCGCCTGCCCTTCGAAATTGAATTCGGCGCGGGGATGCGACACGGTGACCGCCACCTCCTTGGTGAACTCGCGGAACGCGTCGGCCGGCTCGCTGCCCGACTCGACGACGCGCCGGATCTGATAGCCGGTCGTCTTGCCTCCCTGCGTCGTGAATTCCAAGAAGTGGTTGTCGCCCGTCATGATCGCGGCGCGCTGGGCACGCAGCAGGTCGAGCGAAACGCGCCGCGCGTCGCTCCGCGATCCGAAATCGCCGAACAGGGTCGGCCCGAACCGGGCCGCCGCGACCGACGCGAAAATCCCCATCAACGTGACGACGACGAGGAGCTCCAGAAGGGAGACACCTCGTCGTCGTGGTTGGCGGCGGTGCGTTCGCATGGCTCGCCCGTCCGGGTTCGGCCTCGATCACGGGCGACCTAGGCCTATTGGGCCCGGTTGTTGGCGTCCAGCGTGTACTTCGCGCCGGTCAGCGGGTTGGTGGGCAGGCTGTTCGGAAAATAGTTCGCGTCGGCGCCGATGTCCGACAGGTCTTTCGCCGGGTACGATCCCTTCTCGAAATACCACCGTTCGACGGCCGAATTGATTTCCGACACGTTCTGCTTGTGGGCGTTCGTCTTGGCCGTGTTGGCCGAGACGCTGATGCGCGGGATGACGACCACGGCGATGATGCCGAGGATCGTGACGACCGCGAGGAGTTCGAGCAGCGAGAATCCGCCGCGTCGCCGAGTCCGATTCTTCTTGACTTGACTTGCCATTGCCTCATTTCCCCTCATTGCGAACCATGCGGACCCCCGGTCACTCCGGAGGCCCAAACCCGAGACGTGTTCGGCGACTCTGGGGCCGTCGGCCCGCGCCGCCTCCATTCAGAGCATAGGTCACGATTTCGGCGTGCAACCTCGTTCGAACCGTTTTTTCTTGGCCAGTCGGGTGGCAACTCCCGCGCGCGGCGTGTCCGGCTTACTGGGCCCGGTTGTTGGCGTCCAGCGTGTATTCCGCGCCGGTCAGCGGATTGGTCGGCAGGCCGTTCGGAAAATAGCTCGCATTGGCGCCGATATCCGACAGGTCTTTCGCCGGGTACGATCCCTTCTCGAAATACCACCGCTCGACGGCCGAATTGAATTCCGAGCCTCCAATCCAACATAGGTCGCGGTTTCGGCGCGCGGCGCCCCGCATGGGCCTCAGTGCGAATGGCCGACGACGCGTCCGGTCGATCGATCGATCGTGTAGGCCGTCGAGTCGACGGGGCACGCCGGGATCCGGTCCGGGAAGTACTTGGGATCGGCGCCGATGTCCGAGAGCGCGGCGGCGGGCCAGGCGCCCTTGTTGCGGTACCAGAGTTGGCATTGCACTTCGATGTTGCCGCGGTTCACGTCGCACGCGTTCTTCCTCGCCGCTTTCGCCTGCCCGGTGAACCGGGGGACGATGAGCGCGGCGAGGACGCCGAGGATCGTGACGACGGCGAGCATCTCCATGAGACTGAACGCGCTGCGGCGCGCGGCGGGAGGGCGTCGGATCATGCGGACCTTTCTTGGCACTTAAGCCGGCGCGGAACGAACGTCCCGGACGTTGGGGCGACCTTACTTCGGACCACCGTCCATCGCGCCGATCATGTCGAACATCGGGAGATAGATGGCGAGCAGGATTCCGCCGATGCAGGTCGCCAGGCCGACGGTCAGGATCGGTTCGATCATGCCCAACATGAGGGCCGTGTAGCGGTGGACCTCGCGCTCGAGGTGTTTGCGGATGTCCTTGGTCGCCTTCGCGAGCGTACCCGTCTTCTCTCCGACGATCACGAGCTGATTGACGATCGGGGGAAACAGGTCGCCGTGCCGTTCGAGTTCGGCGCTGAACCGTTCGCCCCGCAGGATGGCGGCGTGGAGTTGTTCGACGCTCTTCCGCACCGCGCGGTTGTTGACCGAGCCGCAGCAGACCTTGAGCGCGTCGACGATCGTGAATCCCGCCTCCATCAGGTTGCCGAGCACCTCGACGAACTGCAGCACGGCGATGTTCCGCAGCCAATCGCCGAGCAGCGGCGCCTTGAGCAACGTCGTGTCCATCCAGAATCGGCCCTTCGGATTCCGTCGCACGGTGACGACGGCGGCGACGAAGAGGCCCATGGCGAGCAGGATGATCCATCCGTACGACGTGCCGAACCGGCCCGCCTCGATCAGAACCTGCGTGATCATCGGCAGCTTGGCGCCCGATTCCGCGTACGTCTTTTCGAACGTCGGCACGACATAGAGGAGCATGAACGAGACGGCTCCGGAGCCGAGCGTGACGAGCATCGTGGGGTAGGCGAGTTTCTTGAGGATCATCCCCTTGAGGTTGTCGGCGTTTTCGAGTTGCTGCGTGAGGCGCTTGATCGTGTCGGGAAGCGTGCCCGACCGTTCGCCGACCCGGATCTGGTTGATCATGAGATCGGAGAAGACGCCGCCCGCCTGCTGCAGCGCGCCGCTGAACGTCTCGCCGCTCTCGATCCGCATGCGGATGCCGTCGAGCAGCGGGGCGTAGGCGCGGAGCGTTTTCTCGCGCGCGATGGTCTCGATCGACTTGGGGAGGGTAAGGCCGTTCTCGATGAGCGTCGAGACGTTGCGCATGATGTAGATCAAGTCCCGCTTCTTGATCTTTGTGGCCTTCCTGGCCTTGCCTCCGATCTTGATGTCGGCGAGCCGTTGGAGGAGCGGTTTGGAGCCGGTATCCTCGCGGCGGCGGGAAAGTCGCGCGGTCGCCATGTTCGTGCTCCAGGCCTCGCGGCCGTCAACTGGACAGCTTGAAGTAGACTTCCTCGACCGTCGTGCGGCCGAGCCGGGCCTGTTCGAGGCCGTTGGGGGCGAGCTGTTTCATGCCCTGCGAGGCGGCGATCTCGCGCAGCTTCGAGCTCGGAAGGCCCGCCTCGATCGCCTTTTCGAGTTCGGGCGTGACGAGCATGATCTCGTAGATCGGAATCCGCCCGACGTACCCCGTCCCCATGCACTTCTTGCAGCCGCGACCCGTGTAAAACGTTCCGGACGCGTCGAATTCGCGGCCGTCGAGCAGCGATTGGAGGAGTTTCGGATTCGGCGCCGACGGCTCCATGCAATGCTTGCAAATGCCCCGCAGGAGGCGTTGGGCGTACGCGGCGATCAGCGCCCCGGCGATCTTGAACCGGTCGAGCCCGAGGTCGTTGAGCCGGGTGACGGCGCCGACGGCGTCGTTGGTGTGGAGCGTGCTGATGAGCAGGTGGCCGGTGAGCGCGGCCTGGACGGCGGCGGTCGCCGTCTCGTGGTCGCGGATCTCGCCCACCAGGATCACGTCGGGGTCCTGCCGCATGAGGTACTTCAGCGCGTTGGCGAACCCCATGCCGTGCTCGTTGTTCGCCTGCACCTGATTGATGCCCCGCAACCGGAACTCGACCGGGTCCTCGACCGTCGAGATGTTGGTGGTGGCCGAGTCGATGTTCGTGAGCATCGTGTACATCGTGGTCGTCTTGCCGGAGCCGGTGGGGCCGGTGACGACGAGCATGCCGTGCGGCTTGTCGATCAGCATCTTCGTCGCTTCGATTTCGTCCGCGGTCATGCCGAGCGCCTCGAAGGTGAAGACGCGGTTGTTCTCGTTCAGCACGCGCATGCAGACCTTTTCGCCGCCGACGGTCGGGATCGTGCTGACGCGGAAACTCGCCCTCTGTCCGTTGTCCTCGATCGTCAGGTTGCCGTCCTGCGGCTTGCGCTTCTCGGTCGTGTCCATGTCGGCCATGACCTTGATGCGGCCGACGACGGCCTCCTCGGTGTGGTTCGGGATCGTCATAACCTGTTGCAGATTGCCGTCGATCCGGTAACGGCACCGCATTTCGGGGACGAACGGTTCGAGGTGGATGTCGCTCGCGCCCGCGTTCACCGCGCCCATGAGGATCGACCGGACGAGCCGCACGACGGGCGCTTCCTCGTCCTCGGGAACCTCGGACTCGTCGGCCGCCTCCTCCTTCTTGAGTTCGGCGGCCGCCTTGAGATCGGCGAGCTTCATGTCGACGATCGTCTGCCTCGCCGCGATCCGTTCATCGAAGCTCCGATCGAGCGCTTGGAGCACATCGTGGTGGATCGCGACAACGGGCTCGATCTGATACCCGGTGATCAGCTCGGCTTCGGAGATCGTCTCGATGTCGTCGGGCGCCACCATGGCGAGCGTCATCGAGCCATCGGAGACCGAGATCGGCACGACCTGCCGTCCCCGGGCGAGATTCTCGGGAAGCAGGCGCACGACCTGGCTGTTGACCGCGTCCGCGACGATCTTGTGATACGGGACGTCGAATTGCCGCGCGAGCGCGTCGCCGAGCTGTTCGACACTGATGAGGCCGCGTGTGACGAGCAGCGAGCCGAGCATGCCGCGGCTGGCACCCTGGCTTTGGAGCGCGTCGTCGAGCTGTTCCTCGGTGATCAGGTTGCGGGCGACCAGGATGTCGCCGAGCCGTCCGGCCATCGTCTTCCTTCTTTCTTTCGTTCGCGGTCCCGACCGGGCGCGGAACCGGGCGCGTATCATCGCGGACGGCGCCGCGCGGCCGCTCAAATGGGCTTGCCCGACGCGGCCGTGAGCTGTTCGACCTTCGATTCCAGGATCAACGGGTTGTAGGGCGCGACAAGATATTCGACCGCGCCCGCGCGAAACGCTTTTTGCACCGTGTCAAGCTCGGCGTCCGTCGAAAGGGCCATGATCGGCAGGCGCGTCGTGGATTCGTCGAGCCCGAGCGTTTCCATGAACTTCAGGCCTCCATTGCCTCCGAACGCCAGGTCGACGATGACTCCGTCCGGCATCTCGTCCTTGATGCCGCGAATCGCCTCGTCCGACGTCGCATACACGCGGACTCGGAATCCGAGCAGTTCCAGCCGGAACCGAGTCACCTCGGCCATGACGGGATCGTCCTCGACGAAGACGACATACGGCGCGTTTTCGCTCATCGGTTGGTTTCCATCGCGACGAATCGCTCGACGTGGCTTTCCCGCCGAACGGACGGCGGCACGCCGGTCATCGGGCCGCGCGGACGCGCGGCGACCGCCGCGCCCTCGGCAAGGACATGGAAACGTAGCTTTCCCCGATACCCTGTCAAACGGAACCCGGTCGTACGGGCGAGGGCGCGGGCCCCGCTCCCGCACGGACGGTTCGGCGCCGCGGCGCCCCGGCGCCGCGCCGTTCGAATCGCGAGAACCCGTTCGATCGTCACGCGCCGAATCGCCGGAAAAGGCGAAAGACGCGGAATCCGAAACGGTTGTCACGAGCCGACGAATTCGCCGCGACGACGATGGAGATCGAGGGCTAGAGTTGTAGGGAGGAAAGGCGAGCCATGCGTACCGCGCGTTCGTGCAAGTCGGGATGGGCGCTGATCGCGCTCGGGCTGATCCTCGCGGGCTGTTCGCGGGCCGCGCCGGAGTCCTCGACTCCCGAGGGTGCGGCCGGCGCGCCGGAATCGGTCGGCGCGTCGCGGACGGCCCCTTCATCCGAAACGCCCGAAACACCCGGGACACGGAACGCCGCGGCGCCGGGCACGGACCCGAACGCTCCCTCCGTGCCCGTGCATCCGGCGTCGAATACGGCGGGAACGCCCGACGTCCAACCCGCCGGTCCCGTCGCGCCGGGGAATCCCGGCACGGCCACAGCCGGTGGTCCGCCCGCTCCATTCAACCTCTTCGCGCCGCCCAAGATCGACGTCCCCGTCGTGCACCAGAGCGAACAGCGCGAGGAGGACGAGGCGGTTCGCCTGATCGGGTTTGTCGACGTGGGCGCCATGAAGGCGCTGCTCGCGTTCGACGGCAAGATCCGCGGCATGGAGGCGGGTGCGGTGCACGCGAATGTCGAGGTCGTCGCGATCGATCCGCCGCGCGTCACGCTGCAACGCGGACGCGAACGGTGGATCACGGCTCTATTCGAGCAGCCCGTCGTCAATCAACAGGGACGCGACCACGCGGGGCGGTCCGCGGGTCCCCAAGTCACCATCGGACAGCAGTCGTCGGCGGGCGGGCAGCGAAGCGGCGGGCCGTCGATGTTTGGCGGACCGGGACGTCGCGGCGCGGCGGGCGAATGGCCCGGCATGTCGAGCGGCGCGGGACCTGGAGCGCTGAACCCGCCCGGCGCGATCGGCCTTCCTCCGCTGCCCGGTCTTCCCGGCGAAGGGGACGCGGGGCAATCGGGCGGAACGGACGGCTCGCCGACCGTTCCCGGTCTCCCGGGAATTCCCCTCCCCGGCGCCGGAACCGGCCCGCCGACACCCTAGCTCAATTTGGTAAACGTCCGGCGGATTGCGTCATTGACGGCGGGGGTATCCTGGAGCGAGACGTCCGATCGAGATCTCACTCCGGGAGGTTGGCATGGCTGGAAGGCGGATCCGCCAACGCGGGACGGCGCCGATTCTGAAGTCGTTCCGCGAGTGGATCGACAAGACGGTCGGCAATGCGCTTCCCAAGAGCGACCGGGGCGACGCGTTTCGCCCACCACGGTCTTCTCACCGACCGTCAGTGAGGCTTCCCCCTTGATGAATTGGATGATCGCTGGGAGAGCGACGGTCTTCTCCTCGTGGCATGGCTTCACGGGTGGGTCTTGTGGATGCCCAGTGTCGTTGCGGCGGTTGCGGATCAGGTCGGCCACTTTCTCGATCGATAGGTGACGTTCGGGACAGTACCAGACGACCAGACCCTTCTCGTCAACCTGCTTGGCGACGAGTTGCACAAGATGATCGGTAACGACGGCCATAGGCAAGAAACTCCCCTCGAAGCAGAATCGCGAATTGCGCATTAGATCGCGCAATTGCGCGATCCAAAATCGCGCGCGGCTATTTGGAGGTTACGGAAGGACGTAGTACGTTCCCCCTGCCGCTCCCCTCAGTTCGTAACTTTCCATTCCTCAAGAGCTTACGCAAAATGTAACTCGCCTGAAGGCTGCTTATCCGGCACAGGTTGGCTGCGTCCTTGCGCGCGATTCAACCATGGCCCCGCACAAACGGCAGCACCATTTGTTCCTGCTGGATCGAGTCGAAGCCCGCCTGGCGCACATAGTCGGCGGCCTGCCCCATCTGCTGGTAGACCTTCGGACTCAGCGTGTAGGTCCGCCCTTTCTTGACACCGTGGGCTTCGACCAATCCGGCTTCAACCAGACGTTCGATCACCGGTCGAGCGGCTGCTTCATCCTTTTGGATACCCCGGGCGAGCTGAACCGTGTCGAGGCGGCGCTCCTGTCGCAACAAGGTCAGGGCTATCAACGAATCGACGGGCAAGGGCTGGCGCGTGCGCTTCTCTTCCATAATGATGGTTCGCAACAGGCCATGTCGGCGGCCGCACCCGAAAGCGCGACGCTGACCGTGTGCGACGTGGTCCGGCTGTAGTCCGGCGCAGGACGCCCGTAGCGCAGCAATCCTTGAAAGATCAGGTCGATACCCCGCCCCGTGCGCTCGGCCAAACCAATGCGTTTCATGGCGTCCGCCAGCAGCGGATTGCGCGGACGGGGGGCGACGACCAGCAGGTTGTCGAGCGTCACGCCCTCCACAAATCCGCCGGGATTACTCATGGTGATCCCGTCCGCCGTCCATTGAACGTGAATCGCTCCCAGACGCGAGTAGTCTCGGTGAACGAGGGCGTTGATGAACGCCTCCCGGAACGCCCGCCGGTCATAGTTCGGGATGGGAACGCGAAAGAGATCGACCTCGTGGGTCGGCAGATGCCGGCGCAAGGCCGACTCGCGGCCGATCAAGAGCACTCCGGTCACCGTGGGCACATGACGCCCCTGTTCGGCCATGACCAATCCCAGGGCGCCCTCGAGTTCCTTGTCCGTGAGCCGCAAGAGCGACGAATCGCCGCCGTACCGGGCCACGAATTGCCGCAGCCGCTCCCGTTCCAGCGGATCAAAGTCATCCCGCGTGGCGGCGGTCATCGGCAGCGCCGAGTAATCGACCAGCTCCAGGTCAGACTGTCGCCGTGCGAACTCGTGCGGGTAAAAAGGGCACACACTCGGGCAACCCGTCCGCTTTGAGGCGTCGTCGCTGCAGCAGACCCTCGGACGTGGCGACGAGCTGACGCGATTTCGGAACCAGCACCTTGGCCACTCGCTGCCCACCGACATCCAGCACCTCGACGCGCACGGAGACGGGCGGGAGCGTCGAATTCGCGATCAATGCCGTCAACCCCGGCACATTCTGATGGGCAGCGCGCAATCCAGTGACCGTACCGTCATCCTCCACGCCAAGGTACACCTCGCCCCCTTCCGTGTTCGCCAAACAGACGACAGCCGCCACCAGATCACGATCCGGGAGCGGCTGGAGATCGCTTTTGAATTCGACTGTCAGACTCTCGCGATCGGGCACGAGTTATGTCATCGAACCAACCCCTTCTCCGCAACCGGGGCGCTCGCATCCCAATGGGAAAGCAGCGTCTTGGTGTCACCGATCAAGGCACCCGCCTTAATGATCTTGGACGAGTATGGAGCGGAAGACCGATGCCGCTTCCGAACGCTCGGATTCTCCCGCTTTGCCATTCTCGGTCCTCGCAAACACGTCACCATAGGCAGTCCTTCTGCCGATGCCTGATCCAACGCCTTCTCGCTGCCACGAATCCGCTTCGTCACTTGGCCGCTCTTTTTCGGGCTACCGCCACCTGCTTGAGTAGGGCATCGAGGTCCTCCCGCTTGAAGAGGCGGTAGTCGTTCACCGGATGGCGAACGGCCACGATCTTCCGGGCATTGACCCAATTGCGAAGCGTGTTCGGCTATGCGCTCAATCTACCGGAGGCGTTGAACCAATTCACGAAGTGCGGACGGCTCGCGATCGCCAACGCCCCGTCTTCGACATTCGCGGCCCTTGCCCGGTCGCGCAGCCGGACTCGTGCTTTTCCCGCGACGCCGATTTTCGCGGAAATCCCGGGCAATTCGCCCATTTCCGCCTCGCACAATCGAATAGGTTGCGCCTACGGTCAGGGCGACTTGGCTTCGAGCTGTTTCCGCCGCAGCGATTCGCCGTGCGCGCGGTCGGATGCGGCGAGTTCCTCCTCGCCCCGAACCGAATGGAGCCGCGACCGCTGGAAAAACACGTTGGGGGACTCGGGAAGCAGGCGAATCGCCTCGTTGATGTCCTCGAGCGATCCGTCGAAATCCTGAAGGCCCTGCCGAGCGACGCTGCGCGTCGCGAACGCCTCCGCCTGCCACATCGTGGTCAGCGATCCGGATTGCATGACCTGTTCGCAAATCCGAATCGCCTCGGCGTACTTCGCGCGACCCGCCGCATCGTCGCCCGCGGCCCGCGCTTCGGCCGCCCCGCTGTTGCTCAGCGCGAGCGCGTACCGCAAGAGGGCGTTCGGAGCGCCGGGGAGCAACTCGGCGTATTTCTTCGCGTCGTTCATCGCGAACGTGGTTTGCTTCACGATCGAATCGACCGACAACCGGTCCTGGTACTCCGCCGCGTACGCCATGAAGGCCTCCTGCCGCACCGCGTATCCGTACGGGTATTCGGGAGCCGACGCGATCGCCTGCTTGCAGACTTGGGCCGCCTCGGCGAACTTGCGGTCGAGCATCAACCGGTCGGCCTCGACCAACAGCGCCCAGATCTTCCGGTACTTCTCGATCTCCTCGTCGGGCGCGTCGAATCGCGCGAGGTTCACGGAGTCGCGCGATACGGGTACCGGAAACAAGTTGTCGAGTTTGTGATAGAGGATCAGCTCCCACAGGCAGTCGATGCGGATTCCGTGCGAAAGTTGGGCGAGGTATTGCGACGTCCGTTGTGTCCGGTAGGAGTTGTGGATGCCGGCGACGCGCCCGTTGGCCAGGAAGAGCGGCGAGCCGCTCGCGCCGTTGAGCCCGAGCGCCGTGTGCTGCAGGTACTGGCGCCGGTCTTCCGACGAGGCTCCTCGCATTTGGAAATCGGTGAGCCGGCTGATGACGCCTTGCTGGTAGCTGGCCGTGATTTGGGACGGGTCGGCTCCCAGTTCGACGCGGTCGTGTCCGGGGAATCCGAGCAGACCGATCGGTTGGCCGAGCAATTCGCGCAGTTCCTCGGGCGTGGCGAGCGACAATTCGGAGGGCAGCGCCGGGCCGGACGCGCCGAGCTGCAGCACGGCGACGTCGGGACATCCGGGAAAGGTCGGTCCGTGCGACGGCTCCATCGAACGCACGATGGCGACGCGGTCCGCATCGATGCTGCGAAGGACGCCGGGATGGAACCAAACCTGTTCGACGTCGTGCGACGCGCCGACTCCGTTGACATGGGCCGTCATCCTCTTTCCGTCCGAAAAGTAGAAATCGGCGACGTGCGCGTTGGTGGCGACGAGCCGGTGTGTGCGGGATATGACGAATCCGGTGCCCGAGGCGCCGCTCGGCGTCATCAGCAGGACGACCGCCGACTGCGCGTTGCGCGCGGCGCCGCCGAGGTCACTTGTCCCGGTCGCCCCGCCGCCGGTTGGGCCTCCGGGCGCGGTCCCCGCGTCGTTGAGTTCATCGAGTTCTTTTTTCGCTTGGGCAAGTCCGCGTTCGGCGGCCTTTTCGAGCCAGCGGCGCGCTTCGGAGGCGTCGCGTGCGACGCCGATTCCCTTTCGAAGGCACCGCCCGTAGTTGAACGCGCCGAAGGCATTCCCGCGCGATGCCGCGAGATGGTAGTATTCCGCCGCCCGCTCGACGTCCTTCGCGAACATATGACCGAATTCATAGAACGTGCCCCGATCGACGATGGCGTCGAGGCTGCCGGTCGCGAATGCCCGATCATGCCATCGCCGCGATTCGTCGGCGTTCTTCGCGATTCCCGCGCCCTCCCCATACGCGCGGCTCAGGTCGCGCATCGCCGCGACATTGCCCTGCTCGGCGCCCTTGCGGAGCCACGCGACGCCCGTCGCGGCCGCGGCGGGGATCGGGCCGCCATCGAGGTAGTAGGAGCCGAGCGAGGCCTGCGCGCCGGCGAATCCCGCATCGGCCGACTTCCGCAACCACTCGATCGATTGGGCCATGGTGAGTCGATATTCCGCCGGGACGGACTCGCCGGTCTGCTGGCTGCGAAGGAATTGCCCGGCCGGATCGCCGGCCTCCGCCGCTTTCTGCAGGTTCGCCGCCGTTTCCGCATCGGAAGGGCGCGGCTCCGGTGTGACCGTGACCGGTGTCCGTTCGCCGTTTCGAAGGACCGTGATCGTGACGGACTGGCCCGGCGCGGATCGTTCGACGATTCGAGTGAACTCCGTCGCGTCCCGCACGTCGAATGCGTCGATGCGGACGATGCGGTCGTCGATCCGAAGGCCGTCGCGCTGCGCCGGCGCGCCGGGGACCAGGAACCGAATCGTGATGTCGTCCCGATTGTTCTCGATGCCGGCTCCGATCCAGAGCGGAGTCTCGGGCGCGTCCGTCGCGGTCGGCCCGGCCCGTTCCGGCGGCTCGGGCGGGCGGGCGACTTCCACCGTCGCCGACGCGCCGTCGCGCCAGATGGTGAGAACGAGCTTGCCGTCCCGCGACGCCGCCGCGTCCTCGAATTGTCGCGGCCGGTCCACATCCGTTTCGCCGACCCGCAAGATGACGTCCCGTTTCTTAATCCCCGCACGCGCGCCGGGCGAGTCGGGTTCGACTTGGATCACGACAAGTCCCGTGGGCCGGGGGAGGTCGAGCAGTTGCGCGAGCTTCCCATCGACCGGTTCGGCGCGAAGTCCAAGAAGTCCAAGAAGTCCAAGGATCGGTGGCTGATCCGGATTCGTCTCGGGCGAGGGCTGGGAAGGCGGATCGGTCGCCGACGTGAACACCACGTGATGCCCGACCGCCACCTGGTCGGCGCCCCGGGTCAATTCGACGATGACCACGCCCCTCTCGATCGCCGTCACGCGGCCCTGGGCGGTCCACGCCGCGTCCGCGCCGGCTTGCTCGTCGGTCGGCGCCTCCGGGGCGATGCGGGCCCCATCGCCGATGTTCGGAAGGACATCGGTCGCCGGGACGACGGCGACGCGCGCATCCCGCACCGCGCCGACTTTGCCCGAAAGATCTTTACCCGAAAGATCTTTGCCCGCGAGATCGTTGCCCGAAAGACCGAAATGGGCGCCGCACGCGAAGGTCGAGAAGGCGATCCAGAGCATCCGGTACCGGACCATCGGCGAACTCCCGGGGACGAGGCGGAACACGAAACGGACGAACGGCTCGACGCGGGTCATGGAATCCGGGCGCCGGCGCCGCGAGCGCGATCGGCGGACTATTCACTCGACGTCGGCGGTACGACCACGCTCGGACGCGACTCGCCCGCGATGATCTCCGCGTTCGGCATGTCGACGCGGGGCACGGCGAGTGCCCGCTCACGCGACTTGCGAATGATGGCGAGCATCGATTGGTACCGCGCATCGCTCGTGGACGTGAAGCTCACGAACGGCTCTCCGGGCCGCGCCGAGGATTCGATCGGACGGCGGGGGAAGCGGTCGAGCGGTTGCACGGCATGTGCATAGCCGTTCACGAGCAACTGCAGCCGCCGGCGGTTCGAATCGGCTTTCGCCGATCGGCAAGCGGCCAGTCCGAACCCATCGTCCCCCTCGGCGAGCGGCGCGCGCAGGATGCGGCTCCATTCGGGATTTTGCAGGTTGATCCAATCGCCTTCGAACCGAACGATCGTGTCGCCGTCGGCGTGGCATTTCGCGCATCCGGCCGACTGCATCGCGCCGATCAGTTCCTGCCGGGCGCCGGCCCAAGGCGCGAGCGCGTATCCGTTCCGCGTATAGTCCCACGTGCCGTAATACAACCCGTTCGTGTCGATCCACGCCATGATCAGGTCCCGCTCGGCGCGCGTCATCGACGCGATACGGCCGCCGTGGCCTTCGACGAGGAGGTCGGCGAGCGGGGCGGCGCCCGATCCATGCCCGCGCGGAGGAAAGATTTGCGCGGACCAGTACGCGGTCCCGTTCATGCAGTCGATCCCGGCGATCCAGTACGCCACCAATTGGCTCTCGCGGCGGTTCACGAGGTTTTCGTAGCTGTTGCTGAAGTGCTCGGTCCAGCCGCCCGTAAGATCGATTCCGGCGGCGATGCCCTGGTCGCCGCCGTGGCACGCGACGCAATGCCGGTCGAGGATCGGCTGCACCATGCTCGGATAATCCACGAACCCGGCGCCCCACGATTCGGGGCGGGGCACGTTCGGCTCGCGCTGCAGGGCGAGTGCGGCCGATGGATGGTGCGACGGCGCGCGCGACTTGTGCTCGTGGCAGCCGATGCACGATCGGGTCGTCCCCGGCGCGGCCTGGACGAACGTCCGCATGCTCTGGACCAGGCGCCCGTCGGCGCCGAGCGCCTGAAGGTAGACCGCTTCGCCCGCCGGCACTTCGAAGTACGCCGATCCGTCCGCCTCGACCGGCACCACGCCGAGGAACTGCTTGACGCTGAACGCGAGCGCCGCGCTGACCAGGAACGTCTGGTTGAACGGATTGGGCGAACCGGGGCTCTCGCTGACCCGCGATGTTTCCGTCACGACGCGCAGCCACTTCACGTCGCCCCGCGCGACGCCGTCGAGCCCATCATAAATGTCCTGGACGAAAAACCGGCCGCGATCCATACGCCGGTCGGTGGCGAGTCGCGTGACGGGCGGAACGGATCGGGCCTTCACCAGCATGGGGGAGTGCATGCAGATGTCGGGATCCTGGAGCAAGACGATCGATCGACCGGTCCGATCGATGGCCATGAGGGCATTCCGCGCCGCGCCCGCCGGCCGACCGCTGTAGAGGAAAAGGTTCTCGTTGATCGGCCATGGTTCGCACGAATCGCCCATGTCGAACGTCGGGTTCTCCGGATGTTCGAGATTCGTGATCGCGGAAGGGTTGTTCTTGCCGCGGTACGGGTCGATGATCCCGATCGAACCGCGAGGCGGCGCGTTGTGTTTGGCGAGCGTTCCGACGATCAAGTGCGTGCCGGGAATCGGCCGAGCGTCCAGGACGGCTTCCGGAAAGACCATGTTGTTGGCGAACATGGCCGTTTCCTCGGTGCCGTCCGCGTGGATCGTCCAAAGTGACTGGATCGTCAGCGCGTTCTTGTCGACGTACTCCCAGCGGCCAAACGCGATCCGGCCGTCCGGCAGCACGCTCGGGTCGAACTCGTTCACGTTGTTGACCGAGATCGGATGCAGATCGGAGCCGTCCGCGTTCATCACGTGCAGGATGGCGACTCCCGTGTTGTTGCACGGCACAAGTCCGCTCGGTCGCGTGGACAGGAATACGATCCTCCCGTCGGGCAGGTAGGCGGGCGCGAGGTCGTGTTGTCCGCCGCCTCGACCGTGGTAGCTCGCGCAGGTCGGCGCGGGGTCGGTGACCCGGCGCAAGCCCTTCCCATCGATGCCGATCTCGTGGATGCTCGTGCTCCCCTCGGGTTCCCCCTTGTAACAAAAGAGCACCTTGGTCGCGTCCCACGACAACTCGGGATGGCTGTAGACGCCGGCACCGAGCGTACCCGGAGTTCGCGGGTCGATGACCGCCCGGATCTTCCATTCGGCCTGGGGCGCCGAAGGGTTCTCGACGACGTAGATGCCGCCTCCGCCGGGCGGCCATTTATAGCACGTGTCGTAAATGTGGATGCCCTGGTACGAGTGCCGCTTGACGAAGAGGAGCGGCGCGTCGAGCGCCGCGCGGACATCGGCCGGGTCGGCCGCCGTGTCGGCCGCCGTGTCGGCCGAGCCGGCCGGCTCGCCGCCCGTTGCGGAACCGAGTCCGAATCCCAGGACCATGGTCCCCCACGCCAGGACCGCCGCGCGCGGCACCATCGAGGAATTCCCGTTTCGCATCGAATCGCCCTTTCGTTAGGGCTTCCATCATGGCACGCGCCGCGGGGGCGAGTCAAGCGAATGGGAATTGCCTCGCAATGCACGCTATAATGAGCCCACCCGGACGGAGGATAAGGCCATGCCGGGCAGCCGTCGAGTACCGACTCAACGAACGGAAGTAATCATGGATTCGGACACGCGAAATCGATTATCTCGAGAGATTATGGCATCCGCCGCCATTTTGAACCGTGGTTCTGAAAGCGTGAGAGCGGTCATGGCCTCTGAAGAGAATCGATTTACGCATGCACTCACGGACCTCCAGCGACTCTCGCACGGGGAGGGGATTCCGATTGCCATCGTTGGTGGCCTAGGGGCTATCCGGTACGGCTACCCGGCTGCAACGCAAGATATCGACATCGGAGTCGCTCGAAGTCAGCTTGACGCATTGGTGAAAGTCGCTCCCCGGTACGGTTTCAAAGTTGCTTGGGAAGCAAAGTCCGGCTGGCACACTCTCACCCACGGGGATGTGGAGATCAATGTTGTTCCGGAAGGAGGCAAAGCACGAAACAAGGCTCCTACCACAATCCCGGGTCCATCCAAGTTGGGGGTCCAACAAGGTCTGGATTACGCGAGTCTTCGAGGGTGGCTCGAACTCAAGCTCAGTTCAGGACGTCAGAAGGACCGGGGCCATGTGGTGGAAGTGATGAAGAAGGCGGAATGGCAATCTCTTCAGGAGGCTCGCGAGTACATCGCCCAGGTTCACCAATCGTATGTTGAACTTTTTGATCAGCTTTATGAAGAGGCTCAAGAAGAGCGGAAGCAAGAGGAACAGCGGGGAGGGGCGGCCCCATAAACGAGGACCGCGGGCGGCCAACAGCCCGTCGGATCGTTCGGCGATCCGCGACGGCGCGTGGCGTACGCGTGCTCGACATGGTGTTCGTGGAATGTGCGCGAAAACGCTTGCGTCCGGCCTCCAATGCTGCCACGCTATCGACCATGAGGACATTCGCATGCGCGCCGCGCGTTCCGGCGCGACCCAATCGAACAACAAGCCAAGGAGTCGGCCATGGACCGCCTTTGCCGTCATAGCCTCGCCGCGTTCGGTATTGCCGCCCTTCTTCTCGGCGCGGAAACCGGATCGGGAACGGCGGCCCGTGCCGGCGAGCCGGTCGTCTTGGAATACGCGCTGGGCTCCGGTCATCCTCTCGCGCCGGAATGGAAGCTCATCGGAGGCAAGTGGGTCGTGGAAAGCGACGGCCTTCGGCAAGTCGCGCCCGGCGCCGACGATCCGACCAAGGCCTTGCTCGTGGTTGGCGAGCGTTACGCCGGGGCGCACGGCGATGCCGTCGCGCGCATCACGGCCGAGTTGCGGGTGGATGCGTGGGAAGGCCGCGAATACTCGCGCGCGGGGGTGAGCCTCGCTTCCGATCCCGAAACGGGGCGCGGCGTGAATCTCGTCCTCTACGCAGGGCGGCTTACGTTCGTGAACGATTTCGTCGCGTGGGGCGCGTCGTGTGGTTTTCCGATCGAGGTCGGCCGGTGGTGCACGATACGCCTCGAACGCTCCGACGACCGATGGAAGGGCAAGGCGTGGCTGGAAGGACAACCCGAACCCGACGGTTGGATGGTCGAGTGGTCGGACGGGGCCGTCGCGCCGCGCGGGTACCCGGCGCTTGTCGGCGGATCGGGCGGACTGGCGTCCGAACGATCGGCCGTCACGTTCCGGCGCTGCGAGATCGACTGGCGGGTATGGACCGAAGCGGAGAAGCGGACGCGCGACATGGAACGGAGGATCGCGCGGTGGAACGCCGGCGGGCCGCGATCGCTGCGACGGGCTGTCGACGATCTCACGCGGTCTTTCGGTGATCGCTATCCGAATGGGCGCCGCTATTCGGAACGGCTCGCCGCGATCGAGGCGGAGGTCGCGTCCGCGGACGGCTCGAACGGCGCGGAGCGCCACACCGAACGGCTCTTCGCCGCGATCGAGGCGTTCGATACGCTGCGCGACGATGCCCTGCTCGCCAATCCGCTGCTCGACTTCGACCGATTGCTGCTTGTCGATCGGCGCGACGCGAGGGACTATCAACCGGCTCCTTCGTTCCCCATTCCGCCGTTCGCGGGCCGCGACCATGTGCTCAACGGCCTGCCCAACAACTACCAAGGCAACGCCGTGCTGCGCGAGGTTCCGATCGAGAATCGGATCGCCGTGCTGTCGCCGGTCGGACGGAAAGGAACCTTGTCCACCTTGTTCCAGCCCGAATCGCCGGGTTATGTCGGCGAACTCGACTTGCACTTCGGCGCCGAACGCCTGCTCTATTCGGGGCTTGACGGCGGTCGCCGGTTCCAGATCTACGAGCTCGGGTTCGAAGGTGGAGGTCCTCGGCAGATCACGGGCCCCGTTCTACGGGACGAGGGGATCACGGGGGTCGTGCTGGACGATGTGGACAACTACGACGCGTGCTATCTCGCCGACGATCGCGTTCTGTTCGGATCGTCCGCCTGCTTCCAATCGGTGCCGTGCGAACGGCGCTGGGATGAAGTCGCCAATCTGTTCGTGGTGAATCCGGACGGGTCGAACATGCGGCGGCTCTGCTTCGATCAGGACCACGACTTCTATCCGACGATGATGGCGGACGGACGCATCCTCTATTTGCGGTGGGAATACACGGACATCGCGCACGCGTTCAGCGCGCGGCTCTTCACGATGAACCCGGACGGCACGGGGCAGCGCGCGTTCTACGGGAGCGGCGGCTACTGGCCGAACCGCATTTTCTACGCGAAGCCGATCCCCGGTCGGCCGACGCAGTTCGTCGGCGTCGTCACGGGTCACCACGGCACGCCGCGCGCCGGCGAGCTGATCCTGTTCGACGCGGCCGTCGGCCGCAAACAGGCGGACGGCGCGCTGCAGCGCATTCCTGGACACGGACGGACGGTCGAACCGATTCTCAAGGACGCGCTGGTCGACGGTTCATGGCCGAAGTTCCTCCACCCGTATCCGCTCAGCGACTCGTATTTCCTCGTCTCGTGCCAGCCGTCCGCCGAGTCGCCGTGGGGCGTCTATCTGGCCGATCGGTTCGACAACCTGGTTCTCCTCCACGAAATCCCCGGCCGCATGCTGCTCGAACCGATTCCCGTGCGCGCGACGCCGCGCCCGCCCGTGATCCCCGATCGAACGGCGCCTGAAACGCGTGAGGCGACCGTCACGATCAACGACGTGTATAGCGGCGAGGGGCTCGTCGGCGTGCCCCGCGGCTCGGTGAAACGGTTGCGGGTGTACAGCTACCATTTCAATTACTATGGAACATCGGGGATCGAGGACTACGTCGGCATGGATGGACCGTGGGATGTCCGCAGGATCCTGGGTACCGTTCCGGTCCACGAGGACGGCTCGGTTCATTTCGTCGTGCCGGCCAACACGCCGATCGCCCTGCAGCCTCTCGATTCGGAAGGCAAGGCCCTGCAGTTGATGCGGAGCTGGTTCACGGCCATGCCGGGCGAGACGGTGTCGTGCGTTGGATGCCACGACTACACGGGGAGCGCGCCCGCCAAGCGGCTCGGCGCCGCGCTGGAGCGGGCGCCGTCGCGCATCGAGCCGTGGTATGGGCCGCCGCGGGGATTCTCGTGGGAACGCGAAGTGCAACCCGTGCTCGACACGCACTGCGCGGCGTGCCACGACGGCGCGGCGCGCGACGGCCGCGCGCTCGCCGACCTGCGATCCGCCGAACCCCGCCGATTGCCGCTCTCCGACGCGCCGTTCCCGCCGTCGTTCTACGAGCTGCGCCGGTTTGTCCGCAGTCCGGGTTTGGAAGGCGATCCCCGCGTACTCCCGCCAGCCGAATACCACGCCGACACCAATCCGCTCGTCCAGATGCTCCGCAAAGGACACCATGGCGTCGTGCTCGATACGGAATCGTGGGACCGGATCGTCACGTGGATCGACCTGAACGCGCCGGCGTACGGCGGGTGGCAAGAGATCCCCGGAGTCCGGGAAAACGAGGCGGTCAGCCGATGCCGCGATCAGCGGATCGAATCGCAACGGCGTTTTGCCGGTTTGGACGAGGACCCCGAACAGCTCGCGCCGGTTCCCCCGCGCGGCGCCCCTCGACTTCCCGAACCGCTCCCTCGCTCCGAACCGATCGATGTGGCGGGGTGGCCGTTTGGACCCGATGAAGCGGCCGATCGCCAACGGGCGGCCGTCCTCGAACGGAAGAGCGGACAAGGCGACCTTGATCGGACGGCGCACGAGCGGGACATCGACTTGGGAGACGGAGTGACGCTGCGACTCGTGCTCATCCCCGCGGGCTCGTTCGTCATGGGGAATGCCGAGGGATTCGCCGACGAGCGGCCGGCGCGCCGAGCCGCGATCGACAAGCCGTTTTGGATCGGCCGCTTCGAAGTGACCAACGCGCAGTTCACTCGATTCGATCCGTCGCACGACAGCGGTCGCGAGCCGATGCCCTGGCTCAAATGGGACTGGGAGGATTTCTTGGAGCTCAATGAACCGAACCAGCCCGTATGCCGTGTTTCGTGGCACGAGGCCGACGCGTTTTGCCGATGGTTGTCGCGCCGAACGGGCCGCGCGTTTTCACTGCCGACCGAAACGCAGTGGGAGTGGGCATGCCGAGCCGGCGCGGCGACCGACATGCATCATGGTGCCCGAGACGCGGACTTCTCCCGTTTCGCGAACCTGGCGGACTCGGCGTTGCTCAATCTGGCCGGTTGGAATCGGGTCAACACGGGCTTCAGTCGTGTCGAACGCGTGCGCGCGTTCTATGCGTCCGACTCGCACGACGATCGGCATCAGGTCGCCGCGCCAGTGGGGTCGTTCGAACCGAATGCGTGGGGACTGCGCGATATGCACGGCAACGTCGCCGAATGGACCTCAAGTGCGTACGGGGAGGCCAAGGACGATAACCGCGGGGCAGGCTCCCAGCCGAACGCGAGCGATTATCGTGGGGCAAGCTTCCGGCTTGCCCAAAGCGAGCCGATGACCGTGCGCGGCGGATCGTGGTACTCGCGCGCGGACCTCGCGGGATCGGCGAGCAGGACGGGGTATCGACCGTGGCAGCGGGTGTTCGACGTTGGGTTTCGGGTCGTCTGTGAAGCGGAATAAACCCGTGGGGCAAGCTCCCGGCTCGCCCCACGAAAGGAAGCTCGCCGCACCGCGTACTGTTCATTCCGACCGATGCGCCTTCGTGGGTAACGGCGCGGACGTGTCGCTCGGCAGGATCCGATCCCCGATCGGTCGACAGGAACGGATCGTCAATTCGATTTCGGATGCGTCGGGAGCGCGGGCGACCACAGCGCCGACATAATCGCCGTCGATGGTGAACGAACGACACCGCCACTCGGCGGCCGTTCCCAACTCGGGCGCGACCCATTCCAATCGTGGCGCGATCGGAGGACATTGGGGGTCCGCGCGATCCGGCGGCGGCGAGTCGATTCCAAACGTGAATCGGGAAAGGGGCGTCGCGAGCCCCGTGCCCATCGCCTTCAGGAAGGCTTCCTTGAGCGTCCAGAAATCCAGAAACCGTCGGGGACGGTCGGCTTCGGGAGCCGCGTGGATCTGGGCGATCTCGCGCTTTGTGAAATACCGTTCGGCGATGTCGAGATTGACGCGCCGGTCGAGGCGTTCGAGGTCGGCTCCCAGGTCGATCCGATCGGCGACGGCGCACAGGACCGCGCCGTCGGCGTGCGAGAGGCTGAATCGCCACGGATAGCGGTCTTCGTCCACAAGACGCGGCTTGCCGTATGGGCCGACCACGAATCGAAACGACTCGGCCGCGTCGCCCGTGAGCCGTTCGAGGGCCGAGCGGACGAGGGCCCGGGTGACGACGTGCTGTTTGCGGAGCCTTTCGAGCCGATACCGCCGTTCGTGCTCCAACTCGCCCGCGTCGAGGATCGCACGGAGCCCGTCGAGGCGAATCCCGTCCGGCGCGTCGCCGGTCGTCATGTACCAGACGTCGATTCGCATCCGATGCGCTCCACGCGCGCAAGGCCTCCGTCGGGTCCGAGCCCTCCGGACCTCCACAACCGTCCGTCGCCCCGCGGCGCCCCCGCGTTCGAACGGATTCCGGCGGCGTACGGAGCGAATCGTACCGTGCGGTTCCGCGAAACGAAACCACCGAGCACGCGCTCGTGACATGCCGCCGGTCCGCCGCGCCTATTTCACCTCGGTCCACTTCACGATGTGCGCGCTGTCGGTCGGCTTCGTGTACTCGAACGCGCCGATCTCCCATTTGCCGTATTGCGGACGCTTGAATCCGAGGATGTCGTAATCGACGTCGCCCGGCAGATCGACGCCTCGATTGATGGCCACCGACGATCCTTGCAGCGTGAAATCGTTCGCGGTCGGGTCGGTGAATCTCGGATGGCCGAGAACCTCGTGCGACGCCGCGCCCGTTCCTTGGAACGGTGTGCCGTAGCCGTGCAGCGCGTTGTAATCGTGGTTCATGGTCCCGCCCGAGACGTACAGTCCGTACGAACCTTGCGCGCCCGACGACAGTACGTTGTTCACGACCGTCGAAACACCGTTGTACTGGATCACGCCGTAGGTCGTGTTGTTGCCGAGTGTGCAGTTCACGATCGAGGCGGTCGTCGGCCGGTCGGTGTAATTGTAGAGGTAGAGTCCGTACGCGTTATTGCCCAGGATCGAATTGCGGGCCGTGACGTTGTTGCCGTAACTCAGGAATCCCCAATTTCTATGGTTGACGACCCGCGTCCGATCGATCGTGAATTTCGGTGAACGGTAGCTATAGAGCCCGTGCACCGAGGACGCCGGATTGCCGATCACGGTGAAGTCGGCGGCGTCCAGTTCGCCGTAGTAGTTGACCAGCCCGTACGAACCGCTGTTTTCGACCCGCGTGTTGCGGATCGTCAGTTTACCGGGAGCCGCGGAGTCGGACGAGTGATAGAGGGCGTATCCCGCCGTGTTGACGACCTGGACGTCGGTCAGCGAGGGAGACGGAATACCCTGCCTGCTGTAGGCGTAGATGCCATGCGCGTTGTTCGCGATCGTCGTGCCTTTTGTCCGGAGCGTCGACCCGTTCAAACCGACCGCCCAGCTCTTCATCCGTTCCAGCTTGCACTCCTCGAGCACCAGATCGCAGTTGACCCCATAGACGCCGTACGCGCCGTTGTCCGAAAGATCCCAGCCCTTCAGGACGCGGCCGTCCTTCGAGTTGTTGCCCGCGAGGTAGATTCCGTATCCGTTGTTGTGGACCGCCTTCTCCTGGTTCTGGAACGCGAAGTCGCCGTACTGGCAGATCAGCGCCCAGTACTTGTTCTGTTCGATCTTGCAGTTGTCGATCGTCATGCGGCTCTGATAGCCGTATGGCCCCCCGTAGTTGCCGGTGATTTCGCAATTCGCGAGCGTCATGCTCGGCCATTTCGCCTGGTCCGTGTTCGACTCGTAGTTATAGATCGCGTAGCCGGAACTCCTGCCGTTGCCGACGAACGCGCAGCCGTCCGCGACGCAGGACGCGTAGTAGCAAAGTACGCCATAGTTGTTGTTGTCGAGGATCTTGCATCCGTTGAGCCGCAGGTTGCCCCAGGGCGAGTAGAGCCCGTGCCACGACTTCGTGTTCCGGACGGTCACGTCGGTGAACGTGTGGTTGCCGATCCCGCCGTAGTTGGGATGCCGATAGACCTGGATACCGTAGACGTTGTCGGAGAACGTGGACCCGTTGCAAACGACGTCGCCGTAGTAGCTCAGGAACCCCCAGCCTCGGTTGTTCATCACCGACGCGCCGTTGACCGTCAGCGTTCCCGGCGCGGGCCAGTGCGACGAATGGTACAGGCCCGTACCCGCATTCTCGTACGATTCGAGGCCGTCCACCCGGACGGGCCCTCGATCGGCGCGGGAATAGACCAAGAGCCCGTTGCCGTTCTTCCGGATCGGCGTATTCACGAGCGTCAGGTTGCCGTAGACGAGCGCCGCGCCCCAACCGGTCATCTGTTCGACCTTGCAATCCTCGAGCGTCAGATCGCAGTCGGTCGCGTAGATACCGTAGCTGCCGTTGCTCGATACGTCGAATCCGCTCAATACGCGGTTCCCCTTGGGTGTGTTTCCGGCGAGGTACAGTCCATATCCGTTATTGTTGACGGCCTTCGCCTGGTTCCGGATGTCGAGGTCCCCGTAGGAACAGACGACACCCCAATAGGTGTTCTTCTCGATCGCGCAGTGGTCGATCGTCAGATGGCATCCGTTGGCGTACGGGCCTCCGTAGTTCCCGGTGATCAGGCAGTCCTTGACCGTGAGCCGCGCGCGATCGTCCCACGCCTTCTTGGAATCGTCGTAGAGATAGGCCGCGTATCCGCCCGAGTTGTTCGTGAGAACCGAATCGGCGGCCGTGACGTTGGCGTAGTACGCGAGCACGCCGTAGTGGCGGCACCGATCGACGGTAACCCGTTCGAGGTTCAAACCGCCGTGGTAGGAGTAGATCCCGTGCCATTCGGGGATCGGTCCCACCGTGACGTCATGGATCGTGTGCGACTGCGCGCCGCCGTATTTGGGGTCGCGATACAGGTACAATCCGTATCGGTTGCCGGTGAACTTCGAGTGCGACAAGTCGAGCTGCCCGTAGTAGGACAGCATCGAATAACTTCCGTTGTCGCGCACATCGCACTTGGTGAAGACGGCCGTCGTCGGAGTCGCCGGTTGGGAGTAGTGGTAGATGCCGTACCCCGTGCAGTTCTCGACGACGGCGCCGGTGACCTGCGTCTTCTTCGCGGCCGTGGAGCTGCTGTAGGCCAGGAGGCCGTAGCCGCTCGAGCGGATCGGCGAGTTCACGGCCTCGAATGTCCCATACGCGATGCACGCGGCCCAGCTCGTCATCCTGTCGAGCTTGCAATCGATCAGCTTCAGGTCGCAATCGGCCGCATAGACGCCATAGGCCCCGTTATCCGACAGGTCCCAGCCCTCGAGGACGCGCCCCTTCTCCGACGTATTGCCCGCGACGTAGATCCCGTAGCCGTTGTTGTGGATCTCGTGCTTCTGATTGACGAGCTTCAAGTCGCCGTAGTTGCTCACCAGGGCCCAGTACTTGCTGCGCTCGATCGTCGAGTTGTCCAGGACGAGGTTCGACTGCGAGGCGTAGGGGCCGCCGTAGCTGTCGAGAACGGCGCTGTTGCGGACGGTCAGCGTGCCCCGGTCCTTCGGTTCGGCGTTGTTGTCGTGGTGGTAGACCGCGTAGCCGCCGCTCGTCCCAATGCGCTGCAACAGGCAGTCCTCGATCAGGCAGTCGCCGTAGTAGCTCAGCACCCCGTAGTTGACGACGTCCTCGACGCGGCATCGCCGCATGGCGAGCGAAGACGCCGGCGCATAGACGGCGTGCCATTTCGTGATGTTCCGGATCGTCGTGTCCTCGATCGCGCATTTCCCGAGCCCCGTGTGCGCCTCGTCGCGGTACAGGTAGAGCCCGTACGGCGTGTCCTCGACCGAGCACTTTCGAAGGTCCACGTCGGAGTAGTACGAAAGGAGCGACCAGCCGCCGTTGTTCCGCATCGCGCAGTTCGTGAGCGTCAGTTTGGCGGGGTTGAGGTGGTTCGTCGCGTGATAGACGGCGATGTCCTGGTTGTCCCGCACGACAAGGTCGGTCAGCGACGGAGCGATCGCCGACGCGCCGCTGCCGCCGACGGCGATGCCTCGATAGTTGTTCTGGATCGGCGAGTTCGACGTCTTGAGCGTCGCGGCGTTCAGACCGACCGCCCATCCGGTCATCTTCTCGATCTTGCAGTCGGCGAGTTCGAGATTGCAGTCCGCGCCGTAAATGCCGTAGTTTCCGTTGCCCGAGAAGTCCCATCCCTTGAAACTCCTCGCCGTGGAAAGCCCGTTGCCCGCGACATAGAGCCCGTATCCGTTGCCATTGATGGCGAGCGGCTGATCGCGCAAATTGAGCTCGCCGTAGTTGCAGACCGCGCCCCAATAGCGGTGTCCGGTCGTCGTGCACCGGGTCAGCGTCATCCGCGTCTGGTGCGTGTACGGGCCTCCGTAGCCGTTCGAAAACACGCAATCGGTGAGTCTCGCCGTGGGGCTCGACGAGGAAATCGGCTTGTCGTTGTAATGATAGACGGCGTAACCCGAGGACTTGCCGAGTGAATCGAAGACGCACCGGTTGGCCCGCAGTTTGCCGTAATAGACGAGCGCGCCGTAGTAGTTCGAGTCGCGGAATTCACTGTCGCGCAGGTCGACGTTTGCGTACTGCGCGTACAATCCGTGCCAGTTTGTGATGTTGCGCACGGCGAGCGAGCGGAATGCGAACGTGACCGTCGGGCCCTGCTTCGGGTCATGGATCAGATAGAGGCCGTACGCGCTGTCCGACACGTCGACTTTTTTCGCATCCACACTCCCGTAATACGACTGCATGGCCCAACCGTTGTTCTTTCGGATGCGCATCGTATCGATGTGGACGATCGAATTGGAACCGGGGTGGGAGTAATGGTAGAAGGCCGTTCCTCCGTTCTCCTCGATGTCGACGTTTCGGATTTCCGGATCCGGATAGTCCTTGTGGCTGTAGACGAGCAGTCCATGCGCGTTGCCCCGGATCGGGCTGTTCTTGAGCCGAAGCGACGAGTAGACCATCGCGACCGCCCAGCTCTTCATACCCGTAATCGCGCAGTCCTGAAGGACGACGTCGCAGTTCACGGCGTAGAGTCCGTACGCCCCGTTGTTCGACAGATCGAAGTCGCGGAGTGTCCGCTTGCGGTTTCCGGCCGTTCCCGCGATATAGAGCCCGTACCCGTTGTTCGTGATCCCCTTGGTTTGATGCCGGAACTCGATTTCGCCGTACGGCACGGCCGCGCCCCAGTACGTGTTCTTCTCGATCGTCGTCCGGTCGAGCACGAGCTTGCCGTAGTAGACGAGCGGGCCGCCGTAGTTCTCGGTGATCGCGCAGTCCTTGAGGGTGATGGTCCGGCTGGGGTCGTCGGTCGCGGGCGCCCAGTTATAAACGGCGTACGAACCGCACCGGACGATCCCGCTGGACTCGATCCGCACATCGGCGTCATAGACGACGATCGCGTGCGACCGGATTCCATCGAATTGGGACTCGTCGATCAACGCGTCCGAGTCGTGCAGGTACAATCCGAAGTACACGCCCGCGTTGAACGTGCATTTCGCCGCCACGGCTCCGTCGGACCGATACGCGTACACGCCGTAGTTGATCGCCGACGTCGGCGTGTCGAACGTGAATCCCTCGATCCGCGTGTGCGCCGCGTCCGAAAGGTGGAACGACCAGTTGTTCTTGGGGGCGAGCACGACGGCGCCGGCATCACCCGTCTCTTTTCCTGTCGTGTCGGCGACGTAGCGGATCGGGCTGTGCTCGTCTCCCGAACGGCGCGGGTAGACCGTCTCCTCGTAAACGCCCGCTCCCACATAGACCACATCGCCGGGCCCCATCGCGCGGCGCGCCTTGTCGATCGTGCGCCATGCGTTCTTCGCGTTGGCGCCGGAGTTCCCGTCGTCGCCCGACTTTCGGACGTAGTACTCGGCCGTTCGGGCCTCCGAGGCTCCATAACCGGCGAGGAGGATCCAGGCCGCGGCGGTGAGCGCCAAGCGGTGCCGTGTTTTGAGCGTGGAGCGCATCGATCGGGCCTCGATTGGAAGGTCGTGTGGAAGGAGGTCGAACGAACGGACGGCCGGCGCCGTCCCGTTCGTGCGTCGGCGCAAGACGCACCGGCTCACTCGAGCGGTACGTCACGGAATTCGCCGACGGCCTCCGTCGACGCGTCGGGGCGGCTCGACGCCGACGGTCCGGAACGCTCGCCGGCGCTTGCCCCAAGCTCGGGAACGCGCGGCGGCTCGGGGAGCACCGGAAGCACGAGGTCACCGCTTGTTCCGTCCGCGCCCGGCGGACTCGGCGGCGCGGGTAGGACCGGCGCATCCTTCACGCCGGGCAACACGGGAAGCGGCGGCATCACGGGGCGTGAACTCGAGTCCATCGCCGGCGCGCCCGGAGGCATCGGCATGCCGTCGTCGCCCGGCATCGGCAGCCGTGGAAGCGCCTTGCGACCCGCCCCCTCCGAAGGCTCGGCCGACGGTTCCGGATGGCCCGCCGTACCCACTTCAACGGTCCCGTTCGGATCGGGACCACGCCGCCCGGAACATCCGGCGACGCTCGTCAGACCCATGAGACCAAGAAAGACGGCCACAACCAGGGTGCAAACCGGTTCCGCTCGCATCGAATGCGTTCCTTGGGCCCATTGGCCCGAAATGCTCGACGGCCCGCGGCAAACGCCCGAGTCGGTCGAGGGACATGGGATGTCATGAGCTGAAGACAGGCCGATCGCCCGAGCGATCCGCGGAGGAGTTCCAATCGAAACCTAGCTCACGAACGGGCCGGATTCGGCCCAAGAGAGGTGCAACGCCCCGCGCGTCGCCCAATGTGGACGCCGCGGATCGCCGCCCACGACGATTGCAGCGGACTTAACGACCCGTCGAGCCTTTGGGTTCTTTGGGTTCTTTGGGTTCTTGGCCTCGGGCCGTCGACTCGGAACGCAGGACGACCAGCACGTCGAACTGTTCACGCTCCATCGCCAGCACGGATTCCGCGCCGCCCTCGGGAAGGACGGGAACACCGTCGGCCCCGTTCCGAACCGTCGGGTCAGGCAGCGCCGGATCGGGACCGTCCTTCGCGCGCGCCGACAACAAGGCCGATTGAAGCCGCGTACGCATGGCGTCCGCCATCACGACCGGATGCGCGCTGACTTCGGATGACGGAACATCGGGCGTCTCCCTCGCGAGTTTTTCCATGCGCGAGAACAACGCGCTGTCGTTCGTTCCGAACGAGATGTCCAACCGAACGGCGGCCACGTCGCCCGATACGCGGCGATCATAGATATCCCGAATCAAGTTGTCGAATTGCCGACCCCGGGCCACCAGGAAGACCAATTGCAAATGGTCCGCCTTCCGGCCGTCCGCGCCGTCCGCGGGAATCGGCAAGTCCTCGGGACCCAACGCGCCGAATACGCGCTGCGCCAAGATCGATCGCTCGAACGTCGCGTCGACTTCGATCGCGTTCTTCCACGGGATATCGACCCGCCGCAACGCGTCTTCAAAGATGTTCTCGTCGATTCCCTCTTGAGTCAGTACGACGTCCACGACCATGGCGATGAACGGAACGGCCGGCATCGCATCGGCGGGGGGCGCGACCGGGGAACGCGCTTCCCGGTTCGTCCCCGAGGCTCCGCCGCCGTTCGAGGCGACCGGATGCATGGGGACGGTCGGTTTGTCGGAAGGCCCTTTCGCCGCGATGTCGGAGTGACGCTCCGGGAACCGAGCGCCGTCGGCGGCAGCCGCCGGAGTGCCCACCGCGGACCGGCCGTCCGGCGCGATACGACTCGAACCGCCGTTATCGCCGGTCGTCGATGACTCGTTGCGCACGACCGATGACGGGTCTCCATCGGTCGTTCCCGGCGCCGAGTCCCGCTCCGACCGCTCGGCCATTGATGGCTCGCCCGGCTTCGATCGAGTTCGGCCGGGCCACGCCAGCACGGCCACCAGAACGGCGGCGGCCGCCGTCGCCACCCACGCCACGACGCGGATCACGCGGCGCCGCCGAGCCGGCGCCGTCGAGGACCTCGCCCGGTTCGTCCCGTCGCGCGAATCGACCCCGAATCCCAATCCAATCCCGGCACCATCGCGTTCCGTCCGACTGTCCAGATGCACCTCGGCGGGAAGACGGGCAATGCGCTCAAGGATCGACTCGGCACATCCCGCCGGCGCACTCCATCGCGGGAGCTCGGCGATCGCATCCCGGACCGCCCGCAATTCGCCGCAGTAATCACGGAGCTCGACGTCCCGATCCAAACGGTCTTGGACGTACGCCCGCTCGTCCGGGCTCAGCGCGTCATCCACGTACGCGCTGATCAGCTCTCGGATTCGATCTTCGTTGGCCATACGTCCACTTACCGTTTTCCGTCCCTGAACGTCCGACGGTCTTCCCCAACCGTCTTCCGACTCCACCTCAACCCGAACCGAAAATCGAAAACCGAAAACTCAGATGTCCGATGGTTCGCGCAGTTCTTCGACCAGGATCTCGCGGAGCTGAGCTCGGGCGCGGTGGATGCGGCTGCGCACGGTTCCGACCGGCAACTGCAACACGTCCGCGATCTGTTCGTAACAGCAGCCCTCGATCTCGCGGAGCACCAAAATGGCCCGATGCTCTTCGCCGAGTCGGCTCATCGCCGTACGTACCCGCTCGACCCCCTCGTCCCGCTCGATCCGTTCACTCGCTCCCATCTGACCACAGATCGGTTCGGCCCCACCGCGCTCACGAGCCTCTTCCACCGAAACCTCGGGCTTTCGCCGCCGCCGCCGACTGACCGCCAGATTGAATGCGATTCGATAAATCCAGGTATAAAAACCACTTGTCCGCTGGAACGTGCGAAGCTTCAAATAGGCCTGAATAAACGCGTCCTGCAGTACGTCCTCCGCGTCACTAGGCGAACCCGCCACGTAGACCATCGCCGTGAAAAGACGGTCTTGGTATCGCGTGACCAGTTCTCCAAACGCGCGCCGGTCACCGGCAAGCGTATGGTCGATCAGCTCGAAGTCGTCCTTCACATCGGCTCCACAGCTATCGGACGCAGGTCGGACAGGGAAAGTTCCACGAAGATCGCTCGCCTCCCGCTTGCCAACCCCCAAATCCTGTTGGAAAGTCCGGCCAAAACGGCAGCCTCCCCCATTTGGAGGGGGTTTGGGCTCGATCGGAGCGATGGTCGTTCCGCCGAGGTGGGAATCACGGCGGGAACATGGGGAATGAACGGAGCCCGACCGAGGCTTGGTTCATTGTGATTCGCCGAGTCACCGTTTTCTACCGCAAGTCGGCGTTCGCGTCCACGGAATGGTCTGAGGACACCTCCGGCGACATCGAGTGCGCGGCCGGACGGGGCAGGTACCGAGGCGCGTCGAGGGCGAGCGTGGAAGGCGCGTCGTGATCGAGTCGGCATTCCGTGTATTTGCGGTTCCAGCGGGCCCGATCATCGCGCCGCGCCGATGCCCCGTTTGACCCGGGATCCAAACCGGGTGCGTCGCATCGCGCGGTTGCCTGGGAGGGTGGGCCGCCTACCTCCTGCGTCCCCGGCCGCGATTCGCATGGGGTGTTGATTTCGCTCGGTTGGCCGTGTTCGTTTCGATGATCACGCGAACCGCTTGCTCCCATGTGGGGATCTTCGTGTGCTTGGGACGAACTTCGTCATCATGCTCGGAATCGTCGTCGAGGTCGGAGGCGATCTCGGAGTCGTCCTCCGAATCGAACGGTTCGGGCGTCCTGCGTTCGGCCTTGCGGCCCCCACGCGCGTCCCGGCCCTTGCCGAAGCCGCCGTAGGCGAAATCGCGTGATTCGTCGGACGCGACGTCGTCGTCCTCCGACGGCTCGACGTCGGACCCGACCGATTCGAACACATCGGCGTCAATCGAATCGATGGGCGCACGGCGCTGCGCGCGGCGGGCCGTATCGCCATCGAACTCGTTGTCCTCGGATGGGCTCGTTGCATCGCGCGCGTCGCGGGTCGTTTCGCCTTCGCCCGCGCGCCCGCCTCGACGACCCCGTCGCCGTCGTCGACGCCGCTTCCGACCGCCGTCGCTGGCATCGGAATCGGCGAGTTCGCTCCGCGTCCCGTCGTCGCGCTCGACGTCACCGGGCTCCCGTTCATCGGCCCGGTCGCGTTCGGGGGCCGGTCCGATTTCGAAAGCGTCGTCCGCATGACGCCGCCAGTCGGGCTCGGCGTCGCCGCGCACAGTTCGCTCACCGGCCTCGAACGAATCATCGGACGGTTCGCGGGATGTCCGGCGCGTGTCGCGGCCTCGGTCTTGGCCTCGCGGCCCGCCCCGTTTTCCGCGCGGCGCCGATCCCCACGGTTCCCTGGGATTTCGCGGCTCGGATTCGGTTCGAGTCCGCGCATCGGGTTCGGAAGCGTCGCGCGCGTCCGATCGTGGCAGCTCCGCGGACACCGGTTCCTCCGAAACCGGGGCCGATTCCGGTTCGGGAGGCGGAACGGGTTCGTGTTGGGGCGGGCGGAATCCCTGGAAGGTCTCGGTCGGAGTGGCGGGCTGGGGGCCGGATGCGATTTCGATGCGTTCGGTCGGAACGCGGAGGCCGAGGAATTGGGCGAGTGCGTTCCAGTTGGGTTTGCCTTTTCCCGCGGGCTTGGTCTTGCCGGACGGATAGATGCGAGGGCCGCTCGACGCTGCCGGCGCGACGTGAGGCGACGACTCGGGCGCGAGGCCGCCGTCGGGCGAGCTCGAAAATCCCCCATCCGAAGATTGGCCGGCCGATGGCCCGCCATCGTCCGCTCCGGATCGGGCCGCTCCCGACAAACCCGATGCGCCGCTCGGCACGGTCGGCTCTCCGGTCGACGATCGTTGCGCGCCGGTGTCGGGTGCCGGTGCAAGGGGCGTTGAAGCCGTCTCGGGGGGCGTCTCGGGCGCGGCGGGTGCGATGCCGAGTTGTTCGGCGAGCGTTTGCCACGAGCTTTTCGCCTTTTTCGGGACGCTCGTACCTTCGGAATGCAATCGATCGGATGGGGACATGCGAAGTCTCAACACGGATCATCGGACGCGCGCCGCCGTTCACACCCAAGGAACGTCCGGAGCCCTTTGGGGCTCGATTCCCGTACCGCGCACGGAAGCGTACTATAAGGGTCGCGGCCGACCTTGTGAAGTCGACGGCGCGCTCCGCGCGGCCGGCGTCGGATCGGTCGCGCCGAGCGGCTCGGGGCCCTTGGCACGCATGCGCGAAGGGCCCTTGCCGACGGACCCCATGCCGAATCGCGTTTTTCGAGAGGATTCCATGGTTGCGCCCTTTGTTTCGGAAGTCGAGGTCGCGGGCCACATCATCGACGGATTGATCCTGCCCAAGATCCTCGATTGCATTACGGCGGCCGGAGGATCGTTCCAGATCAAGCGGATCTCGGTCGGCCAGGAGCGCAAGGATCCCAGCTACGCGCTGCTCGCCGTGACCGCGCCGTCCCAAGACCAGCTCGAAGCGATCCTCGCCGATATCCGCGACCACGGCGCGGCGCCGATCGTCGAGCACGACTGCCGGCTCGAAACGGCCGATAGGGACGGCGCTTTCCCCGAGGGGTTTTATGCGACGACCAATCAACGCACGGAGGTCCGGCGGCGGGGCGAGTGGGTCGAGGTGCGCGATCAGGAGATGGACTGCGGCATCGCCGTCGATCCGGCGACCGGCGCGGCGCGGTGCGTCGCGATGAGCGACGTTGGGCGCGGACAGGCGATCGTGGTCGGATACCACGGAGTGCGCGCCCATCCGCAGACGCGGGACAGCGAACGCAACGACGCGTTCGAGTTCATGAACAGCGCGGTGTCGACCGAGAAGCCCAAGGGGGTCGCCATCCGCCAGGTCGCCGATGAAATGCGGAGATCGCGGGACCTGGGTCAACGGATTCTCGTCGTGGCGGGGCCCGCCGTGATCCACACGGGCAGCGGCGGTCATTTCTGCGAGTTGATCCGAGCCGGCTACGTCCAGACGCTCTTCGCGGGCAACGCGCTGGCCACCCACGATATCGAACAGGCCCTGTTTGGAACGAGCCTCGGCGTGCGGCTCGACCGGGGCGACATCGTCGAGGCCGGTCACGAGCATCATCTGAGGACGATCAATCGGATCCGGCGCGTTGGCGGGATCCGCCGCGCGGTCGCGACCGGCCTGCTGCGTCAGGGGATCATGTACGAGTGCGTGCGCCGCAACGTCGATTTCCTGCTCGCCGGCAGCATCCGGGACGACGGTCCGCTCCCCGAGGTCATGACCGACGTCATCGAAGCGCAATCCGCCATGCGCCAAAAACTCGCGAACGTCGGGTTCTGCCTCATGGTCGCCACGACGCTCCATTCGATCGCCGTGGGAAATCTGTTGCCCGCGTGGGTGCGCGTGGTTTGCGTCGACATCAATCCGTCGACCGTGATCAAACTGAACGATCGGGGCTCCTTCCAGACGCTCGGCATTGTGACCGACGTCGAGCCGTTCCTTCGGGCGCTGGTCGACGAACTGGTCAAGGGACCGGGTGCCGCCGCGCCTCATGGGGTGCGCGTGTAAGGCCGGATTCGGCCGGCGCGACAGCGCGCGACTGGCATGGGCCCGATCCCACGCGCCGATCGAGCGTGTCACACGGAGAGATTGGGAACATGACGCCGACCGCACGGATCCTGATGTGTCCACCCGACCATTTCGGAATCCACTACGAAATCAATCCCTGGATGCGCCGTGAACGGCCGGCCGACGCCGAGGCCGCGGCCGAGCAATGGAGCGCGCTGTGCGCCGCGCTGCGCGCGGCCGGCGCGGAACTCGCCCTGCTCGATCCCGTCCCCGGACTTCCCGACCTCGTGTTCACGGCCAACGCGGCGCTGGTCTTTCGGGAACGAGCCTTCGTTTCGCGTTTCCGCCATGCCGAACGGCGGGGCGAGGAGTCGGTGGACGCCGAGTGGTTCGCGTCGAACGGGTTCGAGGTCGAGCGGCTTCCCGACACGCTTTTTTTTGAAGGAGCCGGGGACGCCCTGTTCTGCGGCGACACGCTCTACGCCGGCTACCGGATCCGAAGCGACATCCAGGCCCACCAGTGGATCGCGCGGCGGATCGATCGCCGCGTCATCCCGCTCGAACTGGTCGATCCCTATTACTATCACCTCGATACGTGCTTTTGCCCGCTCACATCCAGCGCCGCGCTGTATTTCCCGCCCGCCTTCGACGCCTACGCGCGGACCGCGCTCGTCGAACAGATTCCGACGCTGATCGAGGTCGAACCCGATGAGGCTCGGCGGTTCGCGTGCAACGCGGTCGTCGTGGGAAGGACGGTCGTCACGAACACGGGATGTCCGCGGCTGCACGCGCGTTTGAGGGCCGAGGGTTTTGAGGCGGTCGAGACGCCTCTGGACGAATTCGTCAAGTCGGGCGGCAGCGCCAAATGCCTGACGCTGCGGCTCGACGGCGAGGAATCCACGCGGACCTAGTCGCGGTCCACCATGAACGTGCCGTTGTCCGCGACGTTGAAGAGCGGCCGGTAGTAGTTCTGCGAAAGGAAACCGCCGCGCGGACGCCACGCGACCGAGATCGCGAAGTTCCACGATTCCTCGACATGCCCGTCGTCACCCCGCGATTCCTGGGGAATCAGATAGGTGAACCCCGATTGGATCGCCCAGCAGTCGTTGAATGGCGTCTGCAGGTCGGCGCCGATCAGCCCGTCTCCCTTCCCTGTGAAGCCCGCGTAGAATCGGCCGTTCGCCGAGCCGCAGTCGTCCAGCCGGTGCCGGTAGAAAAAGGCGTACAAATCGGTCGGACTCAGGACCTCGTTCGCCGTCGTCCGCTGGTTGCTCATGTCGAGCGTCGAGACGATCGATTCCCGCTGTGTGCTCGTCGAAAACCAGAAGCCGATCTCGTGCCGACATGGATACAGCCAACTCAACTCGCCGCGAAGCTGTATCAGGTCCGCGTCAAAGTACCACGTCTCATGAAGGTAATCGACGACAAGACCGCCCTGGAAACCCCAGTCGCAGCGGCGGAACAGACCGCCCGTCACGAATGTCTGGTGGCGTTGTTCATCGGTGGACGACGCGCCCGACAGATTGCTCTGCGCCGTGCGAAAACCGAATTGCATCCCCAATTCACCCAGTCCGATCCACGGAACGGGCGCGCCCCAATTCGCTCCCTCGCTGAATCCAAAACTGGCCGTCTCGCCTCGGTTGGCCGGACCCGTGAACCCGTGCGAACCGACGAACATTTCGAGATTCTGCAAACACAGCGACGGACACGGAAGGAAGCAACCACCGTAATGACCACACGGGCCCGAGCAGCCGTACCCGCACGCGCCGTCCTCGATGAAACGGGGATCCGATCCATAACCTCCCATCCACGGTTCGCCCTCGACGTCGCCCTCGAACAGCATCTCGGGCTCCGCGCCCGGCGCCGGGATCGGTTCTCGATGAACGCCGCGCGGCGCCTCGCGAGCCGTCGCCCGCGGTGCCGCGTGGGGCGTCGGCGCGGGTTCGTGGGCCGCGCTCCCGGACGCGTCCGGGTGGCCCGCGTCGGCGGGCGGATCCGCATAGACGCGAGATGCCGACCGCGCCGCGCGGCTCGCCGCGGTTCCGCTCCGCGTCGGAACACCACGCGTTCGATACGCGCTATGGGATTGAGCCGGAACCGCATTCGGCGAACGCGACGTCGCGCCGCGCGGCCCGACCCGAGCCCCGCTCGGACTCTGACCCCAAACGCCGTCCGATCCGTGGGGCGCGAGGGCCAACAGGGCCGAGCCGATAGCCGCGACCACCCAACGGCCTTTCGGGTGACGCATGGGGAGGCGAATCGAGTTCAGCATGGCGCGATCCTCTTCCTTGACCGTTTTTCCCAGGGATGCCAAGCCGCATCCCCGCGATGGCGCGCCGTCGAGCCGATCCCGCGCGGGGACCCCTCCAGCGTGCAGGCCAATGTATCGGATGTTGCCCGATCGGATCTTTCGTCAAACTCGAAATAATCGGCAAACTCCCCCCATCTTCCCGCGCGGCGTCTCCGACGAACGAGCGGTCAGCGTACTCGATTTCCGCGGATTTCCAGATCGTCCCAGCTCGTCGTGTCGTCAAACGAGCCCAGCCCGATCTTCCCATGCGTGAATCGGCGATCGGCGGCCGTCATCCCGTGCGTCGCGACCGCCTGCCGAGCTCACCCAGCTTCTCCAAGACGCGCCGCGCCGGTCGGCCGTGTTTACCCACCTTGTTTCGATTCCGGTGCGACTTGGATGAAACTTCTGAAAGAGCTGATCGAATCGACTGGGACGGCTCGATAAGATCTTCCAGGGATTCCAGGGATAGGGGATCGTCATGCATTCGGCGCCGTTCCGGCGCGGTCACGGATCAAGGAGGGGGATCGATGTTATGGAAGTCGGTGCCAGGGTTCGCCGCCGTTTGCGTGGCGGCCATCGGAGCGACGGGTGTTTTCGCGGGACCGCCTCGGCATGACGTCGCGCCGACGTCGCACGTGGTTCGGAACGGCGCGGTCGCATATCACGGATCGGTTCCGCACGGAGGTTTTGTTCCCCATCCCGAAATACACGGATATCCCGACGGCGTCTGGCATGGGGACGGCTGCGGCTGCGATGCGTGCCACGGTGTTCCGGCGTGGGGGCCGTGCTGCCATCCGCACTTGATTCCCCGCGTGCTGCGAGGGGTCGGCATTCTGGTGCATGAACTGTTCACGTGCCATCGATGTTACGATCCGTGCTGCGCGGGCGATTGCGGCTGGGACGGCTGCGGCGGCTGCGGCGTCGGATTTCCCGCGTGCGGTTGCGGAGGACACGGTTGCGACGACTGTGGCGGCGGAGTGCCGGTCGACATGCCGGGCGACGTCCTGGTGCCGTCGGCGGAATCCGTGTCCCGATCGGCGCGCCCGATGATGCCTCGCGGCGGGGCGACGGCGCGGACGCCCTATGGCGCTCCGAACCGCTCGTATGCCACACGGCCGCGCGCCGTCCCCGCGCAATCGACGGGCCATGCGTCGGCGCCGACCCCGCATGCGGAAAAGCGCGCGGCCGAGTCCGGTCATTCGGCTACGAAATCCGCGAAAGGGGTGGCCTCGCGCGTGCCCGCTCGAACGGCGTCCGCCGCGCGGCCTCGCCCGATCGAGGCCCCGGCGGACCGCGATGACACGCCCGTTTCGGACGTGCGTCGGGCCAACCACCTCGAATCGACCGGCTCGGTTCCCCATAATCCGCTTCGGGCCCGCTGAGCTTCGGGCCCGCTGAGCTTCGGGCCCGCTGAGCTTCGGGCCCGCTGATCGAACCGATGTCGGCCGGGGTTCACGCGTCGAGCGCTTGATCGAGGTCGGCGCACAGGTCGCCGGGATCTTCGAGTCCGATGGAGATGCGGATCAGGCCGTCGGAGATTCCGTGGGCGCGTCGGTCGTCGGGATGATAACTGGCGTGCGACATCGACGCCGGGTGTTCGATCAGCGACTCGACCGCCCCCAGGCTGACGGCGAGTTGAAACAAGCGCGTCGCGCCCGCGACGCGTTTTGTTTTTTCCAGATCGCCGTGGACCTCGAAGCTGAGCATCGCGCCGAACGCTCGATCCATCTGTTGGGCGGCCAGAGCGTGGCCCGCATGCGTCGCCAGCCCCGGATAGAGGACTCGACGAACGCGCCGATCGGCCGCGAGGCATTCGGCGACGCGCGCCGCCGACCGGCATTGTTCGCGGACGCGCAGTTCGAGCGTCTTGAGTCCGCGGGCGACGAGATACGTTTCGAGCGACCCCATGACACCGCCGATCGCGTTTTGGAAGAAGTAGAGTTCCTTCCAGAGTTCGGGATCGCGGACGGCGAGCATTCCCGCGAGCGCGTCGCTGTGGCCGCCGAGGTATTTGGTGGCCGAATGCATGACGATGTCGGCGCCCCGTTCGAGAGGTCGCGTCAGCACGGGCGTCGCGAACGTATTGTCGACGGCCAGCCGCGCTCCATGCCGATGGGCGATCTCGGCACACGCGCCGACATCGGTGACCGTCATGAGCGGATTGCCGGGGGATTCGATCCAGACGAGGCGCGTCGTCGGGCGCATCGCCCGTTCGAACGCCGCCAAATCGGTCGACGGCGCGAGCGTCACGTCGACACCCGATCGATCGAGCACGCGGTGGAGCAGCCGATAGGTCCCTCCGTAGATGTCCGTTCCGGCGACGACATGGTCGCCCGATTTCACGAGCATCATAGCGCAGTGGATCGCCGCCATGCCGCTGGCGAAGGCGAGGCCGCCGCATCCCGACTCGAGATCGGCGACGGCCCGTTCCAGATTCGCGCGGCTCGGGTTTCCGCTCCGGGAATAATCGAACGCTCCCCATTCACCAGCCGCGCGTTGGACGTAGGTCGACGCGACATGGATCGGCGGCACGACGGCCCCGGTGGCCGGATCGGGCCCCTGCCCGACATGGATGGCTCGCGTGCGGAATTGATAGGGCGGCGCCGCGCGCGCGGCGCCGCCGTTTCTCGTGTCCAAGTCGGAGTCCAAGCGTTCCTCCCCTCGCTCCCTAGCGCCCTTCGATAGCCTGTTTGAGGTCCGCGATCAGGTCCTCGGCGTTCTCGATTCCGCACGAGAATCGGATCATGTTGTCATGGATGCCGAACCGCCGGCGGTCCTCGGGGGACACCTCGAAGTAACTCATCACGAGCGGTTGCTCGATCAACGATTCGACGCCTCCAAGACTCGGTGCGATCCGCGCGACCCGCACTCGATCGACGATCGCTGCCGTCGCGCGCCAGTCGGCGTCGCGCACCTGGAACGTGATGAGGCCTCCAAAACCCCGCATGGTTCGGCTCGCGATTTCGTGGTACGCGTGCGAGGGAAGGCCGGGATAAAACACGCGTTCAACGCGCGGATGCGACGCGAGGAACTCTGCTACCGCCATTCCGTTCTCGTTGTGGCGGCGCATGCGGAGTTCAAACGTCTTGAGCCCGCGTTCGAGAAGGTAGATGTTGTGGGCCGAGTTGATCGCGCCCATGATGCCTCGGAGCTTTCGGACCGGCTCGAGCCGCTCGCGATCGCCGATGATGACGCCGGCAAGCAGGTCGTTATGGCCGCCGAGGTATTTGGTGGCCGAATGCAGCACGTAGTCGACGCCGTAGGCGAGGGGCCGCACATTGTAGGGGGTCGCGAGCGTCGCGTCGATCAGCGTCTCGACGGCGTATTGCCGGCCGATCGCCGCGAACCGTTCCAGGTCGACGACGCTCAAATGGGGATTCGTCGGGGATTCGCTGATCAGCAGGCGGGTGTTTTCGTTGATCGCCGCGGCCATCGCATCGTAATCGCACACTTTGACCTGCCGAGTCACCACGCCGAACCGGGACAGGTGTTTGACGCAGAATTCGCGACTGCGATGGTAGCACTCGTCGAAGAAAACGACTTCATCGCCCGAGTTGAGCTTCGCCATGAGCAGGCCGACGATCGCCGCCATGCCCGTCGAATAGAGGATGGCGTCCCCGCCGCCTTCGAGCGCGGCGAGCTTGCGTTCCACGGTCATTTCGGTCGGCGTGCCGTATCGGCCGTACTCGCCCCGCTCCTGTTTTTCGACCACGTAGTCGATAACCGCCTGCGTGTTCGCGAACGTGAACGTCGAGGCGCACAGGATCGGATCGGTGATCGCGTGGGCCGGTTTCTCGCGGGCCTCGCCCGCGTGGACCGAAAGAGTCGACATCCGCGGCGGACCAGGGTCCGACGGACGGCGTGGCTGAACGGACATGCTGAGCGTACTCCAGGGGCCGGAAGGTACGCGGCAGGCAATGGCACTTTAGCAGAGTGAGGCTGCAAGCGGCCGCAAATCCCCGACGCGAAGTTCCATTGTAAGTGGGCCTCGCGCGGTTGGATAGCCACGCCGATCGGTGTTTGCCGCGTCCGAGGGCGGGACAGCCTCGCGCCTTTCTGGACGGAGAGCGAGGCCCGAGCCTACAATGGACCAGGACGCCTCGGACGACCGCGCCCGGCGCCCTTCAGGAGGAGAGCCTGAGCCGCGGGCGGACCGCCGCGGAGCAGGAGTTCGCCAGGAGCCCATCATGCATCGTTTGCGCCCGCGCCGATCGAACTCCATCGCGAACTCGAACCAAAACGCGCGAGCGACCGGCTTGGTTCGTTTCGCCGCGCTGCTCGCCGTGCCGGTTTGCCTGGCGTGGCCCGTTCGCGCTGAACCACCCGACGGTCCGAACGCCGAGGAGCTCGTGCGGCAGCTCGGCGATCTCCGGTTCTCGGTTCGCGAGCGGGCGACCGAGCAACTCGTTCGGATCGGCTCGGACGCCCTCCCCGCGCTCGACGCCGGCGCCCGCCACCGCGACCGGGAGATCCGCTATCGCAGCGGTCGGATCCTCACGATCGTCCGAAAGAACGACTTCCAGCGCAGGCTCGAGGCGTTCGCGTCCGACGCGCGCGGAGAGAAGGACCACGGACTGCCCGGTTGGCGCGCGTTCCGCGACGCGTTTGGCGTCTCGACCGCGTCGAGAAGCCTGTTCGTCGAAATGGTCCGCGCCGAACCGGCCCTGTTCCAGTCACTCGACGAAGGTCCCAAAGAGGCCGCGTTCACGCTCGACAACCGGACGTTGGCGATCCAACAGCCGGCCGCCCAAGTCGGCGGCGAGGTCATCTCGCTGGGCACCGTCGCCGCCATGCTGTTCGTCATGACCGAGGGTGGTGTCGAGCCGTCCGACCAGGCGAGCAACTTCGTGCTCAGCAGTTGCTTCCAAGGCTCTTTCGACAAGGCCCTTTCCGACGGCCCCAATCGCGACCTCGTCCGAAAAATCCTCGGCAAGGCGATCGAGCAGTCGCACGATTGGCCCGCATACACGGCGATCCGGCTGGCCCTGCGATACGACATGGGCGAAGGACTGAAGCCGGCGCTCCGCACGTTCGAAGGCGGACAAAACGTCAACATCGTCTATATCCGCCAATTCGCGATCCTCGCCATCGGCCGGTTCGGAGACCGCTCGCACACCGACGTTCTCGAACCCCTGCTCGACGATCCCACGCCCTGCGTGCCCGCGCAAGCCATCAACAAGCAGATGACCTTCGAAACCCAACTGCGCGACATCGCGCTCGCCGTACTCTGGAAACTGCATGGTCAGGACCCGCAAAACCACGGGTTCGGGGACCGCGTCCAAGAAGACCCGCAGCTCGTATTCCACCCGTCGACACTCGGCTTCCCGGGCGACGCGGAGCGTCAGGCGGCGATCCGCGAATGGCATGCGTTCCGCAAGGCGGCTCCCAACCCGTAGCGGAACACCCGGAAGTAGGCCGACCTGTAACGGGCCAACCCGTAACGGGCCGACCCGTAACAGGCCGAACGGGTCATTCGATTTCCTGCAGATCCAGTTCCGAGAACAGGTGGAAGTTCTTGCCGGCGAGCGTTTCGAGGGCGAATTCCGTGTTGTCGACCATGAGCGCGACGGCCGGTCGCCCGTGCGGTCGGATCAACAAGGGATACGCCTGCACGATGTTGATTTCCGATTGCAACAGCGCCGTGCAGACCTGAAGCAGGGGTTGCTCGCCCGCCGGAAGTTCCACGCCGATCAAATCGCTCTCGATCATCGCGAGTCCGGCTCGCTCAAGGATCTCGCGTCCCTGTTCGGGATGGCTCAGCAGGAATCGAACGAAGGCGCACTCGGTGGCGCCGTTGATCGACAGGGCGACGATGCGGACCTTGGAGCCGTCGAATCGGCGAACCACTTCGAGAAGCTGGCCGACCCGGTTCTCCAAGAAGACCGTGAATTGGCGGATCGTGGGGTAGTCCCGCCCGCGCATCGTCGCGAAGTCGGTATGCGATCCTTCGCCGGAGCTCATCGGTCGCGATGCTCGCTTTGCCCTGGAATTGCCTTTCGTCCGAATCGTCGGGACGACCGCGATCCGTCGTTCGTCGTTCGGCGTTCGGCGTTCGGCGTTCGGCGTTCGGCGTTCGGCGCTTTCGGAAGGGCCGTCATCGCCAATGCGGGCATAAGTGTAGGTGCAAAAATGGGTTCCGTCAATAGGCGGCATGCCCGATCGAATTCAAGAGGGCCGAACGGGTCCTTGACGTTGGGCCGGGCCGTCGGTTCGGAACGGTGACGGTCCAGGTCGCCATCATGGGGACGGGGTGGCTGTTTTATTGACGCGATCGCTTACAATCCGCGGCGTTCGTGCGCGTTTCCCGAGCGCGCCGATCGCATCGTTTGGGTGCTGGAGAGCGCGGCGTTCGAGGCGGAGATCCCAGCGGGTCGGCGTCGAGTTCGCATGGCGCGGAATACAGGGAATCGGGCGACGGCCCTGCGGAACGCGAAACTGTCGGCGGCACCGGGTGTTTAATCAAGGACGTTGCGGGCTTTTCTCTTTGGTTCGAAGGAGACTTCTCATGCGGGTCAGTCGACTTTGGGTGGCGGCCGTATCGGCCGTCGTGGTGACAGCGGCAATCGCCGGTTCGGTGGAAGCACAACCTCGTCAAGGCGGTCAAGGAGGTCAAGGCGGACGTGGCCGAGGCGGGTTTGGACAGCTCGGCGGTTTCGGTTTCGGAGGCGGATTCGGGCGCGGCGGCGGCGGCGGTCTGATCGGCCTGCTGCAGGACCCCAAAGTCCAAACCGAAATCGAATTGCTCGACGATCAGAAGGAACAGCTCACGAAGGTCGCGGAAGCGGCTCGCGCCAATCGCGGTGGTCCGGGCGCGGGTGGCCAGGGCGGTGGCGAGCGTCCCAACTTCCAAGACATGTCGGACGAGGAACGCCAGGAGTTCATGGCGGAAATGCGTGAGCGGGCCGAGAAGGCCGAAAAGGAAGCCCGAGCCAAGCTCGCGGAAATCCTTCTCCCCCATCAAATGGAACGGCTCGAACAGCTCTCGCTCCAGCAGCGGGGCGTCGCCGCGCTGATGGATCCCGCGATCCAGACCAAGCTCAACATCACCGAAGAACAAAAAGGCAAGCTCCAGAAGGCGCAGGAGGAAACGTCGGCCAAAATGCGGGAACTCTTCCAAGGCGCCGGCGGCGGTGGTGGCGGCGCGGGCGGAAACCGCGAGGAAATAATGAAGAAGATGACCGAACTCCGCAAAGCGTCGGAAGGCGGCGTGCTCGCCGTGCTCACCGCCGAACAGACCAAGGCGTTCGAGGAAATGAAGGGCAAGGCGTTCGAGTTCTCTCCGCCGCAAGGCCGGTTTGGACCGGGCGGAAATCGGCCGCGACCGAACAACGATCAGTAGTCGTTTCCATCGCCCTTTCCGACCTGTGCGGACCGGTTGGAAACGGTCCGCGGTCGGACGGGCGCGCCCAAACCTGATCAACCCTCGATCGATGCCCCGTCGATCGAGGGTTTTTGTTTGAGGAACCTCCATGATCCGGCGCACGCCCCTCGTTCTCGCGACCATCGGACTTCTTTGCGGCTTGCCGCCGTGCGGCGCGTGGGCCGACAACGATCCCGAACTCGAACGGACCATCCGCCCGCTCATCGATGGCCATCGCGGACGCGTCGCGGTCGCCGTTCGGCAATTGGAGGGCGGTGACGCCGCATTCCTCCATCAGGCCGATGTTCCCATGCCGACGGCGAGCCTGATCAAGTTCCCCGTGATGATCGAGGCGTACCGTCAGGCGGAGTCGGGCGCGGTCCGATTGGATGCGATGATCGAGCTCGCGGACGCCGACAAGGTGCCGGGCAGCGGCATCCTGACGACCCATTTTTCGTCCGGTACGCGGCTATCCCTTCGCGATGCGATCCGGTTGATGATCGCGTTTTCCGACAATACGGCGACCAACCTCGTACTGCGTTCCATCGGCCTTCCCGCCACGGCCGCCACGATGGAATCGATGGGCATGCCCCACACGAAGATCCACGCTTTCGTCTTCCGGCGCGAATCGTCGATCTTCCCCAAGCGGAGCGAGGAGTTTGGTTTGGGAAGCACCACGGCGCTCGACATGATCACCTTGCTCGGCCGATTGCACCGCAAAGAGCTGGGAAGTCCCGACGCGTGCGCGGCCATGCTCGATCATCTCCTCGCCTGCGACGACCGGACCAAGATTGCCCGGTTCGTGCCTCGAACGGTTCGCTTCGCGCACAAGACGGGCGCGGTCACCGACGTCCGGACCGACGCGGGCATTCTCTTCCTGCCCGCGGGGCCCGTCGCCGTTTGCGTGTTGACCTGCCGGAACGAAGACCGTCGTTGGGACGACTCCAACGCGGCCGAGGTGCTTTGCGGACGGATCGGCGAGGCGGTCGCCGCGCGGTTCGGCGGCGGGAAGACCGAGGCGGAAACGACGCGCGTCGTCCGTGAAGGCGGTTCGGGAACGGTCGTCGAGGACCTGCAGCGCACGCTCAACGCGAGGCTTGAGCCCTCGCCGCGGCTCGCCGTCGACGGCGAATTCGGTCCGGCGACCGCCGATGCCGTGCGCCGATTCCAACGCGAACGGGCCATCGCCGTCTCCGGCGCGGCGGACGCCGCCACGTGGAAGGCGCTCGGGCCCGTCGTCGAATCCGATGCGCCCGTGCCCGCTCCCGACCTCGTGAATCGGGAAACACCGCCTCGCGAGCCCGCCGATGCGCCCGGCGGCCCGCCCCTCGTCACGTCGCGCGGTTGGGTCGTCTACGATGCGGGCGCGGACCATATCGTCGCCGAGCACGACGCGGAGGAACCGCTCGAGATGGCGAGCACCACCAAGATCATGACGGCGCACCTCGTGCTGCGGTTGGCCGAGTCCGACCCCGGCCTGCTCGACGAATGGGTGACGTTCTCCGAAACGGCCGATGCGACGATCGGTTCCACCGCGGGAATCCGCGCGGGAGAACGCGTTCCGATGCGGGAACTTCTCTATGGCCTGCTCTTGCCGAGCGGCAACGATGCGGCGGTCGCCATCGCCGAACATGTCGGCGGGCGGATGAACGCCGACGGATCGCGGGCCGAGGCCGATGCGCGTGTGGATTCCGTCGCCCGCTTTGTCGATGCCATGAATGCGAGGGCCGTCGAATTGGCATTGAAACAGACGCGGTTCGCCAACCCGCATGGGCTGCCCGATCCGAAACACAGGACCAGCCCGCGCGATCTCGCGCGGCTCACCGCCGAAGCCATGCGTTCCCCCCTGTTCCGCGAATATGTCGGCACGCGGCAGCGCGGATGCGAGGTCCTCGGGCCCGACGAATACCGGCGTCATGTCGTCTGGAGGAACACGAACCGGTTGCTGGCCATCGATGGCTACGACGGAGTGAAGACAGGCACGACCGACGCGGCCGGCGCGTGCCTCGTATCCAGCGTCCGCCGCGGCGATCGGTGGCTCCTGTGCGTCGTGCTCGGCGCGACGTCAAACGACGCGCGGTATGTCGACTCGCGCAATCTCCTGCGCTGGGCCCTCGCTCAATCTCCTTGACCGGTCTCGGGAGCCGATCCCTCGTGAAACCCGAAACCGAACCCGGCGAGCCGCCCGGCGCGCAGTGCGAAGGGGGAGCTGAAATCGCGATACCATCGAAAAGCCGTCCTACGCCGGCCCGAGGGCCAGGTCGGACGCCATGCGATCGAACACCGGCCGCCAATCCTCTTCGGCCGCCGCGCGAACCAGACGCATCGTCGGATACCAGGGCGTGTCCTCGCGTTGGAGGAGCCATCGCCAATCGGGGACCGGCTGCAAGACCGTCCAGACCCGAGCTCCGAGCGCGCCGGCGAGATGCGCGAGCGACGTGTCGACCGTGATCACGAGATCGAGGAGGCCGATGAGCGCGGCCGTGTCGAGGAACGGCGCGTCGGCGTCGAGCGCATCGCCGAAATCCACGAACCGATGGCCGATCGGACTCGCGTCGATCTGATCGCGTCCCTCGCCTTTTTGCAGGCACACCAGGACGGCTCCCGTCGCGGCGATCGAGCGAAACAGGGACAACGGAACCGATCGCTGCCGGTCGCCCGTGTGGGAACGGCTTCCCTGCCACGCGATGCCGACGCGGAGGGGCGCCGGCGGAACGCGGTCGCGCCATCGCGCGATCCGTTCCTCCTCGGCGAACAGATACGGCACGTCGTTCGGCACGTTGTCGGGACGCGTGCCGAACACGCGCGGCGCGCTCATCATGGGAAGCAGGTAATCGAAGTCGGGAAGCGGCGTTCCGCGCGCGACCACCGCGTCCGCATGCCGGAACGACCGCAGGACGGGAACGAGCGAATCGGGAACCTCGACAATCGCGCGCCCTCCGCGCTCCCGAACGTGGGCCGCATACCGCACGAAATGGATCGCGTCGCCCAGGCCCTGTTCCGCGCATAGGAGCACGGTTTCGCCTTGGAGCGTCCGTCCGTCGTAAAGCGGACGTCCCGTCACGGGCAGCGATTGCTCGGCGCAATGCCACCGCCATTCGAACTCGGGCCAACCGCGGTCCCAGTCGCCGTTGAGCAGCCGGATGATGGCCCGGTTGCGATGTGCTTCGGCGCTGCGCGGGTTGATGCGCAGGGCCGCCTCGCTGTGCCGCTGTCCGGCATCCAATCGGCCTTGACGCACGAGCGCCGCGCCGAGGTTCCGGTGCGCCGATTCACTATCGGGCGAGAGGGCGAGCGCCCTTTCAAAACTCTCGATCGATGCCTGCAATCGGCCCAACTTCACCTGCAGAGCGCCGAGATTGACCCACGCGGTCGGATAGTCGGCCTGCTGCGCGATGGCCTTCAAGATGGCCGACTCCGCCTCGTCGGTCCGGTCGAGCGCGGCGAGCGAATTGCCCATGTTGCTCCACGCGATCGGAAACAGGGGCCGCAAACGGACCGCTTCGCGGTACGCATCCACCGATTCCTCCCATCGACGTCGGTCGTACAAAACGATCCCCAGGTAACACCACGCGTCGGCATGCTCCGGCGCGGATGCGAGCACCTGGCGATAGATCGACTCGGCGCCGGCGAGGTCCCCCGCCTGCTGCCGCTTCCATCCGAAGTCCAAAGCCTCGCGGATCGTGGTCATGGTGGGGAGGATCGACATCCATCGGGAGCCGGCGGGTCACGGATCGGGCCGCATGGCCCGGCGGATCATGTCGCGGTCGAAATAATTGATCGACATGCCCGCGTCGACGACGAGCGTTTGGGCGTTGATGCCGGACGAGCGCGGGCTGAGCAGGAACAGGGCCGTATCGGCGACTTCGCGCGTATCGAGAGCCCGTTTGCGGGGGATCATTTGCTCGGCGTAGAAATACGAGTCGACGTAGCCCGGGATTCCGGCGGACGCCGAGGTCTTCAGCAGGCCCGCGCCGACGGCGTTGAACCGGACCTCGGAGAACCCACTGAACGACTTGGCGAGGAAGGCGATCGACGAGTCGAGCGCGGCCTTGACGGGCGCCATGGCGCCGTAGTTCTCGCTCGCCATCCGCGTGGTCGAGATCGAGATCGTGACGACCGACGCGTGGCGCGCGAGCCTCCCGCGCAGGACGCCCGCGATCCGGATCAGCGAATAGCACGAAATGTCCATCGCTCGCAAGAACGCCCGCTTGTCCGTCTCATGGAACGCGCGCCCGCCGCCTTCGTAGTCGGCGAAGGCGATCGAATGGACGACGCCGTCGAGCCGCGCGTCGAGGGCGTCGAGCCGATCGCGCATCGCGAGGATCTGTTCGTCGTGCTCGACGTCGCAAACGAGCACCGCGCGTTCGGGAAACAGTTTCGCGACGGCCTCGCGCCGCGCCTCGCTGCGCACCGACAGGATCGGACGGCCCCCCGAGGCCTCGATCCGCCTGGCGATGTGGTACGCGACGCTCCGGCGGTTCGCCACGCCGCAGACCAGGATCGACTTCCCGTCGAGTTCGAGGAACGCGTCGGCCGCGCCGCCCGCGCGCGATTCGCTCATGGATCCTCCCGTGCGGCGAGCGCGCAGGCGAACGCGAGCCGCGCGACCTGGTCGCCGTCCCGCGTGATCCTCGCCGAAAGAAAGAACGCGTCCGCCAGCCGCTCGTCAAGCCGCACGTCGATGTCGATCGTTTCGCCGGGACGCACCATCCGTTTCCAACGCACGTCGTTCATGCGCGTGGCGACCGGCACGCGGTCGCCGCGCGGCGCGAGCTCGGACAGGAGCACCGCGCCGGCCTGCATGGCGCATTCGCAGAGGATGACCCCGGGAACCAGCGGGTAACCCGGGTAATGTCCCCGCAGGAAGAACTCGTCGGGGCGAAACGTCTTCCGGCACACGATCCGGTCGGCGGACCGCGAGACGATTTCGTCCAACAGGAGCATCGATTCCCGGTGGGGGATCGAGTTTTCAATCGTGTGGCGGCTCATGCGTCGTTCGCCGGGACGCGGGTGCGGGACTCGGCCATCAACTGATTCTCGACTTCGTTCGCGACGATCACTCCGTAATTGATCGCGCCCAGCCAGCCCGACATGATGATCCCCACGCTTCCCGCATGATACAGGCCGCGCACCTGTTCGGGCACCCCGCGGCTCACTTTCAATCCTTCGAACTTCGTTCCGAAGCTCGTCCCCGACGGATGGCCCGTGTACCGTTCGAACGTGCGCGGCGTCGCCGCTTCGACATGCTCGATCCGGTCGCGCGCCCGGGGAACATAACGGTCGAGCGCGTCGAGCGTCGTCTCCATGAGGATCCGTTTGCGCCGGGCGTATTCGTCGTCGGGAAGTCCGACCCAATCCTCGTACCGGGCATTCGTACTGGATACGATGACGTGGCGCGGCGGCGCGTGGGGACGCGTCCGCGGATAATAGAACGAAAACGTGCGGCTCGTGATGTCGCGGCCCAGCAGCGACTCGGTTCGAAACGACCGGGCCGTCGAACTGAACAGGAGATCGCCCGTCGATTCGTCGATCGACTCCTCGGGCTTGAGCGCCATATAGACCTGCGTGCTCGAATTGTTCAGCCGGACCGACTCCGCTTCCTCGAGGAACGCGGGGTCAACCTGTTGGCGGTCGAGCAGTCGGAAGAGGGTCGCGTGGAGGCTCGCGTTCGACACGACCGCGCGCGCGCCGATGAACCGTCCCCGGACGACGACGCCCCGCACCCGGCGCCCCTCGGCGACGATCCGCTCCGCCGGACATCGGATCCGGATATCGACTCCGTTCCGCCGCAACTCCCGACCCATCCGCGCGATCAGCCCGTCGGTTCCTCCTTCATAGATGTACACGCCTTTCGACATGAAGTTCGAGAACACGATCCCGTACGCGATCGCGGGGTCCTCGAGCGTCGAACCGTTCGCGTACGTGATCGGTTCCATGAGGAGCCGAACGACATCCTCCCGGCCCGGGAAGAACGATTCAAAAAGATCGCCGACCGTCGTGGATTGGTCGTCGTAGAAACGCATGCCCCGCGCCCGCTCAAAGAATGACTCGACGGCCGCCCGTTCGAGTCGGAATCGATCGATCAATAACCGCGTGAAGTCGACCCGGTCGAACGTCGTCGTCAGCGAGAACATCGGGTTATCGAACCGGATGCGGCGGAGGGGTACGATCGAATCGGCGATCTCCGAGGTCCAGTAGCGGCGGCAGCTCTTAATCATGCCGACGGGGAATCCGTGGAGCGAAATGTCGAAGATCCGTCCGCCGGGACGCTTGAACCAGGTCGCGAGTCCGCCGAGTTTGTAGTGTTGTTCGAGGAGCAGGACGCGGTGCCCGGACCGGCCCAGCAGGTTGGCGCAGGTCAGGCCGCCGAGTCCGCCGCCGATCACGATGACGTCGTACGCGTCGCGCGCGCCGGTCAGGAAGTCGCGTGGCATCGTCCTTACCCGTCTCCTGATTCCGCGTTCCTATGCCGAGCCGTCGCGCAGCAGATGGCGGTTCGCGATCGAGATCCCGCTCATGATCGCGCCGACGATGCCGACATACCCCTGGTCGGTTCCGCAAATGTACAGATTCGACAGGTGGGTCCGCCCGTCGAGCTGTTTCGTGGGGGAGCCGTACACGGTGCCGTTCTCGTGCCGCGTGAATCGATGGATCGTCTTGGGGGTGAACATGTCGGTCGCCACCACGTGCCTCCGATAATCGGGCATGAATCGGACGGCCGATTCGGCGATCCGATCGAACCAGCGCATCTTTTGCCGCCGATAGGCGTCGTCGTCGAGCGACGACCATCGGTCGTAATTCGCGAGCGTCGTGATTCGGATCATCCCGCCCGCCGCGGCATCCGCCGTGTCGCCGTATTCAAAATTGTCGGGCGAGCAGATCACGCCCGTTCGGGGATCGCAAAGTTCATCCTCGGGCTTCCGCCAATGGAATCGGGGAGAATCGTTGAAGAAGACGATCGTCCTCCCGTGGCCGATGCGTTCGGGGCGCCGATCGAGCACCGACATCGTCTCGACGAACGAGAGGCGGCCCGCTCGGTCCGTCGGCAAGGAGCGTTCGGGGCCGCAAAGCCGCATCGTCTCGACCCAGCCCGCCGACGACAGGACATGCCGACCCTCGAGACGTTCGCCGCTGTCGAGCACAACGCCCGTTACGCGCCCCTGTTCGACGGCCATCCGCGCGACGCCCGCCCGCAACCGCAGCTCGCCGCCCACTTCGCGGTACCGCCGCACCAAATTCTTCAGAATCAAGCGAACGCCGCGATGGGGCCGCGCGAGGCCCTCGAGGAAGATGCTCCGGAACATGATGCAGAACTGGCCCCAGTCCATGTCATGTTCCCGCGCGTTGCCGTACCACATGAGCGGGCAAAGCAGCATCTCGCGGAGCAACGGGTCCCCGATGAAGGCCTCGATGCGTTCCCGCGCCGAATGGGTGAACTGGTCCGTTTCGAGATCGTCGTAGTCGACGAGCTGCTCGATCAGCCGCCGATACCCGTCGACTTCCCGCGGAAAGGCCCTCGCGACCTCCGATTCGAGCAACGCGCCCTGATTGCCGAACCGGAGCGTCACGCCCGGAAACACAACCGCCGATTCGCGCTGCGGCGCCAGCGCGAAATCCTCCCAGCGGAACCGCAGTTGGCGGAGCAGTCGGGCGAGCGGTCCGCGTTTCGCTCCGCGCTCCGTGAAGTTCGTGATCGCGTGAAGTCCGACGTCGTAGTCGCGGCCGCCCAAACGATAGAATGAATTCAATCCGCCGACCGTATTGTGCCGCTCGACGATGCAGACTTTGCGGTCGAAATAGGCGAGCCGGATTCCGGCCGCCAATCCGGACATCCCGGCCCCGATGATGATCGTATCGTACATGGCCCAGGATCGGATCGGTGAACAACGCGGCCGCCGCCCAGGGTCAGGCGCGTTCCATGTCTTTCATGCGGGGAGTCAGGTACTCGACCGTGCTCGCCATGCTCGCCAACGCACCATAATCCTCTTCGGGAATCTGGATCCGATGGCGTTTACGGAGTTCCATCACGATATCGAGGAAATCCATGCTGTCCAGTTCGAGCTGGTCCCGGAACGCCACGCCGTCCTCGAGCCCGCTCAGGTCCTCATCCGGCGCGATGTCCGAAAGGATGTCGAGTATTTCTTCGCGAATCTCCGCCGCTGTCATGCCTCGAAGCTCCCGGCTCCCCGCGATTCCACCCACCACGTTCGGCCGCTCGGCGACAGGTCCGGCGAGCGGCCTACCAAGTCCGTCCGGCGCCCTCGGCGGGCGGCGGACCGTCCGACGATCGATTGCATCATATTTGCCCCGTCTTGGCCAGGGGTGCCGATCGGGAATCGGCTTCCCATGGCCACCGCCACCTCCCATTCCGATCGGTTATCGGTCGTCGGGCCGGCCGATGATGACGACCGAGTTGGTGCCGAGCATGCCGAACGAGTTATTCAGCAGGTAGCGGACCGGGCCGACGGCGCGCGGCGAACCGATCACCAGGCCGGGCAATGCGCATTCGGGGTCGAGCGTGTCGACGTTGATCGTGGCGTGGCACAGGCCGTCGTCGAAGGCGCCCAGGTTTCCCGCCAGTTCGAGAGCGCCCGCCGCGCCCATGGCGTGTCCGATAAAGCTCTTTGTGTTGTTGAAGAACGTGCGCGGGCAATCGGCGAACACGCGGCGGAGCGCGTCGCATTCCTGGGCGTCGCCCGACAGGGTTCCCGTCGCGTGCGTGCTGACGATGTCAATCTGGTCGGGGCGCAGTCCCGCGCGGCGCAGGGCGAGCGCGACGCATTCGGCCTGGCGTTCGGGGTTGGGAAGCACAAAGTCGGTCGCGTCGGTGTTCATCGCGTACCCCACCAGCTCGCCGTGAACCCGGGCTCCCCGTCGTCGAGCGTCGTCGAGCCTCTCCAGGACGAACACGCACCCTCCCTCGGCCACGACGATCCCGTTGCGGTGGAGGTCGAAGGGCCGCGAGGCTTTGGCCGGATCGTCGTGCGCCGCGAGCGCGCCCTGACTCTTGAAGCTCGCGAAGATCCCGAACGTGTGGATGCTCTCGGAGACGCCTCCGGCGAGCGCCAGATCGCAGTCGCCGAGCCGGAGCATTTGAGCGCCTTGGATGAGGCCGGCGTTTCCCGCGGCGCACGCGGCGCCGATCGTGTAGTGCGGGCCCCAAATCGAAAGGTTCAGGGCGACTTCACCCGCCGGATTGTTCGCCACCGTGCGCGGATTGTGGTGGTGCGACCAGAAGCTCGTGTCGAACCGATACCCCTGCAACGCGTAAACCTCATTCTCCGTCTCGACGTTGCCGTGCTCGGTGATCCCCAAATAAACGCCGACCCGCGACCGATCGACGGCCGACCAATCGAGTCCGGCGTCCCGGATCGCCTCGTTCGCGGAGTAGATCCCGATGCTTCCCGCCTTCGTGCCGCGACGCACGTCCTTCTTGGACTGGTACCGAAGCTTGTCGTATTCGCAGACGCCGGCGAGCGTCTTGCCGACGTACCGGATTTCGTACGGCTGGACTCCGCTCTTGCCCTCAAGAAGGCTCGCGCGGAACGCCCGCGGGTCCGCGCCGTTGGGCGCGGCGAGTCCGATTCCCGTGATGACGATCCGTTGCGATTCCTGCGACGCGGGCTGCATGCGACGATACTCGATGGGCCGGGCTGAATCGTTCGAGGGTACCGGGTCCCCCGGCGCTTCGCAAGCGTCCCAAGCGTCCTGGAGACCGACCGTCGAACTGGGCAAGTCCTGCCGATCACCTCAGGATGCCGGCCATGCGCCGCATCCCCTCCTCGATCGAGACGACCGGTGCATAGCCGAAGTCGCGCCGCGCGGCGGACAGGTCGAAGTAATGGGAAAGGGCGAGTTGACCGGCGAGGAACCGGGTCATGCGCGGTTCGTCCGAGCGACGCATGACCGTGTACGCGAGCTCGAACAGCGCGCCCACGCGGTACGCCGTCGGATACGAGATGTGCCGCCGGGGATACGGCAATCGGGCAAGGGAAAGCAACTCCCCGATCCACTCCCAGCAGACAATCGGCTCGCCCTGGCTCACGAAATAGGCCTTTCCGGCCGGCCCGCCGTTCTTGCCGAGCGATTCGGCGGCCTGAATGTGGGCCCACGCCGCATTCTCCACGTACGTGATGTCGATCCGGTTCGTGCCGGAACCGACCTGCATCAGCGAGCCCTTGCGCGCTCGATCGATCAGCCGGGGAACCAGATGCCCGTCGCGCGGACCCCAGATCAGATGGGGGCGCAAAGCGCACGTCCGCAGTCCGTCGCGCGTATTCGCGCCGAGCACTTCCTTTTCGGCGAGCGCCTTCGAATGCGGATAATGCGCCAACCACCGGCGCGCGTAACCGGCCGACTCGTCGATCGACTCCTGCGGCCGTCCGTCGAACGTGACGCTCGGACTGCTCGTGTGGACCAGCCGAGTCACCGCGTGCGTTCGGCATCCGGCGATCACGTTCCGCGTTCCAACCACGTTCGTTTCATGGTAATCGGGCCATCGCCCCCAGATACCGGCGATCGCCGCCGTATGGAATACGACGTCGCGGTCGGCGCACGCGCTGGCCACCGCCGCCGCGTCGCGCACATCGGCCTGAACGACGTCGACACCAAGCGCGTCGAACGCGGGATGCGGACGCCTCGCCAGCGCGCGGACCTCATCCCCCCGCTCGCGCAACATCTCCACCAGGTGCAGACCCAGGAAACCCGACGCACCCGTAACCAGCGCTTTCACGTCGCCTCCCGCCCATCCGCACGCGCGCCGCCCCGTGGCCGGAACACTCGGCCCGACACGCGGACCATCCCCCGCGCGGACGCCCCCCGCGCGGACGCCCGCCGCGCCCGGCCCGATCACCAACCCTCGATCATGTCGACGGGAATCCGGAACCGGAACGGATGTTCAATCCCCTGGGCCGCGCCGTCCAACCAGAGATGGAACGCGCGGACCGACGAACGGTCCAGATCCGATGGGACGTCGAAGATCAGCGAATCGGTTACGCGCCGGCTCGGCTCCAAATCCACGTCTGTTTGAATGCCCTGCACCTTGTCACCCTCGCCGAATTCCAGCAGGGAATACGGTCGGCTCCGGTCGTCGGTCAATTTCGCGGCAACCGGCCCGTCTTCCCGAAGGGACTCGGAATACCAGCCTCGGTAGTCGACCGTCACTTTCGAAACGTTTTGGACCTGCAACGTGATCCGCAGGCATTCGTCGGCGAGCGTTACGACCGCGTTGGACGCGTCGCGACCCAGGATGGGACCGATTCCAGCCCGCACGATACGCACTTCGTAGACGCCCTGGCGCAACGACGCCTTGGACGCATCGGCTTCCTTCACCGGTTTTTCATTCGCCGACGACCCGGACTCCCGTCGATCCATGGAAGGGGTGTTCGAATCGGAGGAAGGCCCCGCGCCGTTTGATCGACCGCGCGCCGCGTCGAGCTCCGGGGAGGTTCCGTTCCGTGGGTTCCACTGGCTTGCGACGACCCAAACGACGATGAGTGCGGCGGTGACCACAAGTCCGATCGCCACGCCGCGGATCCACGACCGTCCCGCACGCTCGTCGACCTCGTCGGGCCCGGGCGCGTCGTCGTCCACCGCCGATATTTCGGTCCTCATCGTGTCCGCGGCGTGGATTGTCGCGGGTTCCGCGGCCGGTGTTGAAGGCCCTTTCCACGTACCCGGCTGGAGCGTCACGGTGGCGGCGGGAACGACGGGGTCGGAAGGATGTCCGACGCGCGTGTCGAGCAGGACGGTCGGCTCGCTCGCGGACGGCGCACCGGGCGAGGCGGACATGGGCGCGACGAGCACGGCCCGTCCGCAGTGCGGGCACTGGACGGTCACCGGCCCGCCTTCGGGCGGTTCGCTGAGAAAGAGGCCCTGGCAAAAGGGGCACGCGAACTGTTGCGTGGGGCGAGCCATGCCGCGAATCCGGTCCTCGTGGATCGTACGTGTCCCCCAAACGGCGCGCGAGATCCGCCCGGCTCGCCGGGGTTTCCCGCATTGTAGGACGCGTGCCCGTCCGCCGAAACCCGTCCGGTCCCGACGGCCCCCGGTCGGCGGAACGCTCACCGCCCGCCAAAGTCGCTGATCGCTCCGCGATCAGCCTACCCTCGCATCCACGCCGCGCCGCCACGCTCTTCCCGCCGCGTGGATTTCCGCCCGCGACGACACGACGGCCGATGACGTTCGAACTTGGCTTGGCCGAGCAATCCGGTCCTCGAAGAGGCGAATCGAAACAAGAAACGAGCAAGATCATCCGATCTTCATTCGTCTTCGGCGATCGCCTTGAAGACCGGGCGCCAGAGGGGTTCGAGAAGGTGTCGCGTTCCGGCGTCGCTCAGGTGATCATCGTCCCAGTAGCACGGCTTTCCGTCGTGGAAGACGATCGAAACGCCTTCGGCATCGAAACAGGTCGCTTCCGGATCGATCACACCCACCGATTCCGGGACCGTCTCCAAGATCGTTTTGCGGCTGTTCGCCGTGAAGGCCTCGTGTTCATCGCGCGTTGTACGCGCGACGCGGCATACCTCGGGCCAGACGCGCGACAGGACCAATTGCGACCGGTACGGATCGCCGCCCGGCTGGCAGGGAACTTCGAGCATGATCCAGACGCGGCAGCCGAGTCCGGCGAGCGTATCGCAGAGGTCGCGCGGAGCGCGGCGCCGATGTTCGCGTTCGGCCGCGTCGATCAGTTGCGGCCGGTGGCGAAGCAAACCGTCGAACGCGTCGCTCCACCGCGAAACAAGAAACACGTGCCGCGGACGCGCGCGGCGGATGAACGCGAGCACGGCTTCGTTCCGATCGCGCGATCCGCTCGGCGTGATCGGCTCGTCCTCCCGCGCGACGCTGTACGTTCCGACGCCGTACTCGCGGCCGAGATTGTCGAAGAGTTTTCGCAGCACGAGCGCGTGGCTGTCGCCCCAAAGGAGGCCGATCGGTCGGACGCCGGCGTCGCCCAATATGGGAACGCGGTCCGCGCGGATCTCATCGAGCGTGGGCGCGGGGAATTCGGCGAGCGATTGCTCGTCGATCATCTCGAGCACCTCCGCCGGAAATCGGTTCGGCCATCCCCCCGTCGCGCGAATGCCCGCGTGGACGCCAAGCAACAGGATGAATGAGGCGGCGAGCGTGAGGGCGAGCGATCGCCTCGAAGGGGCAATCCGCCTCGACCGGAACGGGAGTTCGATCCGGCGCCAGGAAAGGACGGCCAGTGCGAGACTCAACACGACGCACGCCAATCGGGAATCCCATCGCTCGAAGTCCGCGCCCGTCGCGTACCGCAGGATCGCCAAGAGAGGCCAATGCCAAAGGTACCAGGAGTATGAGACCAGGCCGATTCCCACGACGGGAGGCAGGGCGAGCAACCGAGCGCATGTCGTCCTGCGTGACGTATTGCCGAGGATCACGGCCGCCGCGCCGCCGACCGGAAGGCATGCCGCCGCGCCGGGGAACGGAGTCGTCGCGTCGAACCGAACCATCGACAGGCCGATGGCGATCAGGCCGCACCACGAAACGGCTTCGCAAACCGACCGCTTTCGCAAGGCCATCCGCCCGCACCCGACGGCGAGGATTCCGCCCACCAGGAGCTCCCATGCCCGCGTCGGAAGCAAATAGAACGCGGCCACCGGTCGATGGAACGTGCTGGCGAGATTGAGCCCGAACGAAACCAGCGCGGCGGCGGCGAGCCACGCGATCATCGAGTTCTTTCGCAGGCGGCGCATCGCCCAGAGCATGACTGGATACAGCAGGTAGAACTGCTCCTCGACCGCAAGCGACCAAGTGTGCAGCAGAGGTTTGGTTTCCGCCGCCGCGTTGAAATAGTCCATCGTCCGCCAGAAATAGATGTTGCTTGCCATCACCATCTGGCTCAGCGCCGAGGTCGACAGGTCGGCGAAATCGCCGGGCAGCAACACGCATGCGCCCAGCAACGGAACGACCGCAAGCAAGAAAAACGACGCGGGTAGGATGCGGCGCGCGCGACGCTCCCAGAACCGCGCGAACGAAAACGAACCCGATTCCAGATCCTGGCATACCAGCCGAGTGATCAAAAACCCCGAGATGACCAAAAAGACGTCGACGCCGGTGAACCCGCCGCCCAGCCCCAGCCCCGAATGCTGGATAACCACTCCCGTGATTGCCACCGCCCTCAAACCGTCGATGTCCGGTCGGTAGGCCGTGCTCGTGCGGGAGGATGGGGTCGCGGAATCCATGGCGCATCAACGGGCGATCGGAGCCGGATTCTGGGATGGCGTCAGCCGCGCGGATCGCGCGGGCGCCGCATTGAACAGGCCCGCGGAACCGCCCGCGTACCCGGCGAGCGGCCGCCGCAGATCGCGACGCTGGTCCTTCGGCAGATAGTCCTGCTCGATCAACTCGGGATCATACTGCGTCCACGATTCGCGGAACGAATCGGCGCGCACCTTGCGCAGCACGCTGCCGTCATGCCAGACGGCCACGTACTCGCCCGTTCGCCAGTCGCGGTGCGGTAATTGCGATACGGTCTTGACCAGCCGCCATGCACGCACATTGTACCGGCACTGGACCGGGCACCAATCATAGAAAATCGTCTGGTCAAAAACGTGCCGTCCGTGCTCGTCGTAGTAGTGGTTCACCTCGACCAGGTCGACGCGATCCACGACCATCTGCTCCGTGGGCGGACCCGGGTTCGCCAACAACAAACATGCCATCCATGAAGTCGAAACCACCGTCGATCCTCCTTGATACGGGTGGAGCGGACTTCCGGGAAACGTCGGGCGCGACCGTTCCCTCACAAGACGTATCGGCGGACACCGATTGACCCCGACAGGTCGAACGGCCTTGTAGGCCATCTTTCCGCGAAGGACAAGAGAATCCCGGCGGATTGGGCGAAATAGGTCGCGACGGTGCCCCGGCCGATCGGCTCCACGAGCTCGAGCACGAGCTCGAGCACGAGTGCGAGCACGAGTACGAGTACGAGCACGAGTACGAGCACGAGTACGAGCACGAGTACGAGCACGAGTACGAGCACGAGTACGAGCACGAGCACGAGCACGAGCACGAGCACGGGTGCGGGTGCGGGTGCGGGTGCGGGTGCGGGTCGGGAGAGGCAGACGCTCCGTCCGTTTACGGTTGGCGTTCGCGCTGCGACAGGTCGACGTACAGATAGCTTCCGTCACAACGAGCGGCGACCTGTTGGAGGAATTCGGGAGCCGCGGGGGGTTCGCCCCAACCGAACTGAACGCAGTGGATGGTCGTCCGCCGCTCGGCGGCATCGCGCCCGATAACCGCGGTCTGGGATCCATTGAGTCTCGGATCGCCGCCGTCGGTCAGCCAGAACACGACGTCGGCCTTCATGCCGAGCGCCGTCGAAAGGCCCATCGCATGGTCGGTCGCGCCGAACGCCGCCAGACCGCTCAGAAACGGCGCGACGCGCCGTCGATTTCCTTCGTCCGCGGCGAGCAGCCGATTGCCGTCGAGAAACGCCGGTTCGTGATGATAGGCGATCACCGTGAATCGGTGGACCGGTTCGAGTCGCGAGAGGGCCGACGTGATCTCGCGGCCGGCCGCGTCGAGCGCGCAATGCCCGGCTCCGCCCATGCTCTTGGATCGGTCGATCAGAAAAACAAACGAACGACCGGCGGCCGGTCGGCTTCCGAAGATCGACAGGTGAGTCGGCGCGCCGGCCGGCATCCTCGCACGCAGTTCGGCTCGTTCCCGTTCGAGCCATTCCGGGTCGAGCGGCGCGAGGGGGAGCTTGGCCGCCGAGGAGCGGCCGACCCGCGTCGCGGCGATCCCGGGCACCGCCGCGCCAGGAGCCATCGGGATGGACGAATCGCCCGGGCGCGTTTCCGTCCATTCGCCCACCGTGTTGCCTCGCGGCACATCGTGAGGCGGCGGGAACGCGTCGGTCTGTGCCATTTCATGCGATGCGCGGCCCGCCGTATCCAGGCCATCGAACGTCTCGGTATTTTCCGACCGCGCATGGCGGAGCCGAATCACGACGATCTCCGCCTTGCGAGCGGGCTCGTCGACATCGTGACGATCGGCGATGCCGCGCGGTCCGCACGAGGCGAACCACCGCGTTCCCGCGACAAGAACGAACGCATGGACGGCGACCGACGCGCCGGCGGCGAGCCACCATGGCGCATGGCCGTTCCGGGTCGGCGCGAGCATCTCCAGTGATTGGGAGACGATGCCGATGGAATGTCGACCTCGGCTGGGTGAAGTCGCTGGTACGTCGGGAGTCAACGTTCTATTCCGCGCGGCGGCACAAGGGATTGGCGCGTTCCGAGGCGACCGCGTTTCGTGCTCGGCCCGTGCCCCCAGTTTAGGATATGAAAAAGGAGTGCTCGACAGCAAAGGGGGTGTGGGCGGGAGAAGGTGTGCGATCGTGTCGGCGCGAATGGGGTTTCCGGCGGGGCGAGTGGACGCATCGCCGATCTTTGGCCTGCGAGCGTGACGGCGGCTTGGATTGCCGTATGGGGCGCGCCGCTACCTTCAACCCCGTCCGGTGTTCATCAGGAATCGACGAGCGATCTGGTGTCGCGGTCCGCTTTGGCGGATAATGGGTGCTGGACAAACGGGGCCGGCGCGCGACGGTGGTTGACCGGGACAGGCGATGATGGGCTCCGTATTTCGAGCGTGTCCGTTCCGGGAGTCTTCAAGTGTCCCCACTGGGCCAAGCCGCGTCAAACGGGCGCGGGTTGGGAGCGTGTGAATCATGGCCGCGAAGTACCACGTACAAAAAACCTCGCGACGCGTCCGCGCGATCCTGATCGGCGGCTGCCTTGCCGCCGTGGAACTGGTTAGCCAAGTCGGAGGGGCTCAGCCTCCGTCGAGCAACGATTCGCGCGGCTCAGGCCGCTCCGAATCCCGAGGTGGTTCCGAATTCTCGCGTGGTGGTCCGGGCGGACCTGGTTTTCCTGATGGGCCGGGAGGCGGTCCGGGCGGACCTGGTTTTCCTGATGGGCCGGGAGGCGGTCCGGGCGGACCTGGTTTTCCTGGTGGGCCGGGAGGCGGTCCGGGCGGACCTGGTTTTCCTGGTGGGCCGGGAGGCGGTCCGGGCGGACCGTTTGGAGGCGGCGGGTTCAATCCGGCTGATTTCCTGCGCCGCATGGATCGCAACGGCAACGGCATGCTCGACCCCGATGAAACCGAGGGTCGGGCTCGCGGTTTTATCGAACGGATCGCGCAAAACGTACCCGGCGTCGATTTCAATCGGCCCATTTCGATCGATAAGCTGGCCCAGTCGATGGACCGCATGCGTCAGGAAGGCGGATGGGGACGCGGCGGATGGGGCGGCGGACCGGGCGGACCCGAAGGCGCGTCTCCCGGCGCTCCGGGAGCGTCGTCCGCGCCCGAGCCGCTCGTACCCGGATTTGGAGTCGATTTGCAGCTCGCTCCCGTACCAGGCTTCGGAACCGAAATCGCCCTGCCCCCCGTCAAGGTCAAGATCGAGGACGTCGATCGGAAGACGGCCGACGATCGAATCAAGCGCTACGACCGCAACGCGGATGGGCTGCTCACCAAAGATGAAATCGAAGGCGGCCGCTGGTCGGACGATCCCTATCAATACGATCGCAACAAGGACGGAAAACTGACGATCGAAGAGATGGCCATGCGGTACGCGACGCGCCGGGCGGCCGAGGCGACGCAAGCGCGCACGCAAAACGGGCAGGGGGCGAGTGGTCCAGGGAATCGATCGACCACGGCGGCATCGGCTCAAAAATTTTACGTTCCTTCGTCGGCGTCCTCGTCGACGGGATCCGGTTCGCAAGGCGCTCGCCCCGGCACAAACGGGAACACGGGCGAAAGCGCCAACCGCATCGTCGACTTTGTGCTCCAGCGCTACGATCGGAACGGCAGCGGAGCGCTCGAAAAAGACGAGTGGTCGGGAATGCGGTCCGATCCGTCCGGCGGCGACAAGAACGGCGACGGGAAGATCGACAGAGGAGAGCTCGCCGCGTATCTGGAAAGCCGCAGTTTCGGCCGTGGCGGTGGTTCATCCGATGGTGGCGGTGGCTTCGGCGGCGGTGGGTTCGGCGGATTCCCTTCACCGGGTGGATTTGGCGGAGGTGAAAGCGGATTTGGAGGCCGAAGCGGTTTTGGAGGTGAAATTTCCGGCGTTCGTGATCGTGGGGAACGCGGGGATCGTGGCGGTGGCGGGGGTGAACCCCGATCCTTCGGAGGCGGACCGGGAGGTCCTCCCGCCGGCAATCCTCCCGCCGGCGACCCGAACGCGAACGGCAATCCGTTCGCGGGAATGAGCTCGTACCGCCCGCCGACCGCGGCCGAACGCCTGGAGCAGAGCGGAACGGCGAAGGATCTTCCCGAGTGGTTCTTGGGCTTGGATCGCGATCACGATACGCAGGTCGCGATGAACGAGTATTCGAAATCGTGGTCGGACGATGTGATCGCCGAGTTCTTCAAGTTTGATGCGAATCGTGACGGAATGATCACGGTTACCGAATGCCTCGAGGCGGTCAAGGCGGGCTCGGTGCGCGGCGGTTCGGCGTCGGGGGGGGGCGAGTCGCAACCGGGTCCGGACGCATCGCGGTCGGCGGCGGCGCCGTCCGACGGAAGTTCGGGGTCGGCCAATTCCGGTGCCCCGTCGACGGAAACGCCCAAGGGGCCTTCTGATCCTTCCTCGAGATACGTCGCTTATGCGGTCGGCGTTATTAAGAAGTACGACAAAAACGGGGACGGCATGCTCGACGCGTCTGAATGGTCGGCGATGAAAACGAACCCGAGCATGTACGACGCGGACAAGGATGGCAAGCTCACGCCGGCCGAGTTCGCCAAGTCGTTGGTCAAAAAGTGACGTGTCCCCTCATGGATGAACGGATCGATGCTGCCTGATTTCGAGATGACGCTCCGTGTCCGGTATCAGGAAACGGATGCGCAAGGGCGCGTGCACCACGCGAACTATCTGAGCTATTTCGAGCAGGGGCGCGTCGAGCAACTTCGGGCGGCGGGGCGCAGTTACAAAGCCCTCGAACAGGACGGCATCCGGCTCGTCGTCGCCGAAGCGACGTGCCGGTACCATTGGCCGGCGGAATTCGATGACGAGCTTCGGCTCGTGACGCGCGTCACCCACGCTCGCGGAGCTCGGATCGTGCACGAGTATCGGCTCTTTCGCGGCGACGAGCTCATGGCGGAGGGGACGACCACCGTCGCATGCGTCGACGCGAGCGGTCGAGCGACTCGGCTTCCCGAATGGCTCCGGCAACGGTAGTCCCCCGGCGCGCCGACCGCTAGAATCGGGCGCGGGTGCGAGTGGTCCCGCGCCGGGCGAAACCGGTGGGGCTCGCGTCACCCCACGAGAGGCCGTTCGGGAGGGTTTTCCATGGCGTGGAATCGGCGTGAATGGCTGACCGCGGCGACGGCGTGCGCGGCGAGCGGCGCATGGAATTGGGGGACGGCCGAAGGCGCGTCGTCCCGGTATTTCGATGTCGAGTCGGTGGAGCGGACAACCGTCGCGCTCGAATACCGCGACGTGCCCGCGCGCCATATGGCCCGCGAACTGCCGCACTGGGTCTACTTCGAAATCGTCCGCGCGCGACTCAAGTCGGGCGCCGTCGGCGTTGGCGAGTCGATGCTGTTCTATACGTGGGGCGCGACCGAGGATGCCGACGTGGAACGCATCCAAGGCAAGAACGCCGTCGATTGGATCTGGGACGATGCGCTCGGCTCCGGCCTGCAAATGGCACTCTTCGATGCCGTCGCCCAAACGGCCGACGTCCCCATCCACCGGTTGCTCGGCGCGAAGGTCCACGATACGACGCCCCTTTCCTGGTGGAACATCGACACGTCGGCCGAGGACATGGCGAGCGAATGCCGCGAAGCGTTCCAACAGGGCTACTTGTCCTACAAGACCAAGGGCAGGCCGTGGTTCGATGTGTGGGACCAGGTCGCGAAGTCGGCGGCCGTCGTGCCCGAGACGTTCCGGATCGACATGGACTTCAACGACACGCTGCTCGACGCCGATCGGGCGATTCCGATTCTCAAGGACCTTGAGCGGTATCCGCAGGTCGCGATTTATGAAACGCCCATTCCGCAAGGCGACATCGCGGGGAACCGGGCGATCCGCGAAGCGACGCGGGTCGCCGTCGCCATGCACTACGGCAATCCGCCTCCGGTCGTCGCGATCCGCGAAGCGGTCTGCGACGGATTCGTCGTTGGAGGCGGCGCTTCGTCGGTCTTGAAGGCCGGAACGGTGGCCGCGATGGCCGATCTCCCGTTCTGGCTGCAACTCGTCGGAACCGGCATCACGGCGGCGTTCAGCCTGCATCTGGGCGGAGTCCTGTCGCATGCCACATGGCCCGCCGTCAATTGCCATCAGCTCTTCCGTGACAACCTCCTGGTCGAACCGATCCGCGTCCGCGACGGCGTCGCGACGGTCCCCGATGCGATCGGGTTGGGGCATTCGGTGAATTGGGATTCGGTCGCCCGGCTTCGGGTCGACAAGCCGGCTCGACGCCCCGAACCGCAGCGATTGCTCGAAATCCGATGGCCCAATGGACGCACGATGGATGTCGCCGGTACGGGCGAGGTCAACTTCCTGCTGACGCTCGGACAACAGGGCAAGATCCCCTATTACGAACGGGGTGTCACGACGGAACTCGTTCCCAATGACGGTTCGTCGACCTGGAAATCCCGGTACGACAAGGCCCGGTCGCGGCCCTGACCGCGGCTCGGGGCCGACAGGCGACGCGACGGGGCCGGTCCCGCGCCGCGTTGGGGAGCGGCGGATCGGTTGGAACGATTCGGCGGGTTGGTGCGTCCAACGTATGGCGTTTTCGCGCGCCGAATGGGGTGGAGAGGTTTCGGGGTCGAGCCGGTCCGCTTATTCTGAAAAGCGGTATCGGTCGCGTCGACTCCGCGGGCTTTCGCGGGCCGCACCATTCGGACGGAGCGGCGCCCCACACGCAACGGTCTTTGGGCCCATCGGGCCTATTGAGCCCTCGCCGCGTTCTTTCGAGGAACGAAAAGCACCATGTCCGTCCGACATCGCACCTGGTTGGATTCCCGCGCGCGTCGCGGGCTGTTGTCCCGCCGAAACCGCCGTACGGCGCGCCTCACCGCGCTGGAGCGGCTCGAAGACCGCCGCTTGATGGCGTCGGACGTCGGGGCGATCGATTTCGCGTCCTCCGCATCGGCCGCGATCGCGATCGGCGCGGATGCCGTCGACGCGCCGGCCGGCGAGCCGGGCGCGGAAGGCGAAGACGCGTTCGATGTCGTGGCCTTCGCCAAAGGGCTCGCCGCGGCGGGCGTGAAGTACTACGGCGCCGATTGGTGCAAGTTCTGCAATCAACAGGAAATCCAGTTCGGCGACGGCGCCCGCTACCTGCCGTTCATCGAGGTGACCAATCCCGACCATACGCTCAACGCGGTCGGCAGGGCGATCACGCCGCCGCTGACGACCTACCCGACGTGGGAGTTTCCCGGCGGGACGCGCGCGTCGGGCGCGCAGACGTTCGAGCAGCTCGCGCAGTTGTCGGGGATTCCCCTTCCGACGAGCAGCGATCCGACATTCGCTCCGATCGATCCCGTGACCCTTCGCATCGGATCGCCCCTCCATGTTCCCATCGACGGCTACGATCCCAACGGTGGCCCGTTGACGATCACGGCGGTGAGTTCGAATCCTTCGGCGGTGAGCGTCACGGTCGAGCAATCGAATCCGAGCCTCAATCTG
>Ga0194120_10000274_pt1 | contig 94647 bp, 85 predicted proteins | sample TA2MahCa65mmetaG_FD_148642 | JGI IMG/M metagenome (GOLD analysis project Ga0194120, IMG submission 148642) | Freshwater microbial communities from Lake Tanganyika, Tanzania - TA2015019 Mahale Deep Cast 65m | ecosystem: Environmental > Aquatic > Freshwater > Lake | place: Tanzania: Lake... | reverse complement strand
TCGTGTCGGCGTAGGTGAGGTCTGGCGAGATCGGATACATCTCGTCGCCACGCTTCATGCTCTTAAGGACGCGGTTGGCGCCGAAGTAGAGCACCGAGGGGTTGTGCGGCGAGAGGAGGAACGGCGTGTTCCAGTTCCAACGGAGCGAGAGCCCGATGGAATCGGCCTTCTGCTGCACACGCAGCGCGGCGATCTGCCGGGTCATCGCCGGGGTGGCGGGCTTGGTCGTGTCGCCACGGACCACCATGATGCTGTCCTCCCACTTCATGTACTGCGGACGGTAGTTCGGCTTCTGGAGCGCGGTGCGCGTCCCGGTGGAGACGATGTACCGCCCGATGTTGCCGCCCTGTGACTCCCCGTAGATGATGTCGGGGTTGGTCGGATCCTGCTGCGTGACGAAGCCGTCGCCGCCGTTGTAGGTGAACCACATCGCGTTGGTGATGGGGCCTTGCCGACGACGCGAGGGACCGCACCACGATCCGTTGTCCTGCAATCCACCGCAGACGTTGTACGGGACCGCCATGTCGAACGAGACGTTGTACGGCTGTCCGATCGCGAAGGTATTCGGGAAGATGTAGGACCCGCCGTTGTCGTTCGAGATGCCGATGCCACCGTCGTTGCCGACGATATGGCGCTGCGGGTCCCTCGGGTCGATCCACATCGCATGGTGGTCGACGTGGATGCCGACCGTGGCGTTGCGCGCGTTCTTGCCGCCCTCATCGGAGACCTTCACCGGGGTCGACGAGAACCATACGCGCTCCGGGTTGGTCGGATGGACGCGGACCTGCGAGTAGTAGAAGGGACGGACGTTGTCCTTGGCCGTGCGCTCCCAGGTCTTCCCGCCATCCTTGGACTGATAGAGTCCGTTCAGGAGCTCCTGCGGCTTGGCCCCCTTCACGGAGTCGGCCTCGACCATCGCGTAGACGTAGTCGGGGTTGGACTCGGCGATGGCGACCTCGATGCGCCCCTTGGTGGTGGCGGGGAAGCCGCCGCCCTTCACCTCGGTCCAAGTCTCGCCGCCATCGGTCGACTTCCAGAGCGCGGAGCCGCTGCCGCCGGAGCGGTAGAACCAGGGCTGCCGGATGCGCTGATAGCTCGCAGCGAAGAGGACGTTCGGATCGCGCGGATGGAGGTCGACATCGACGAAGCCCGTCGAGTCATTGATGAACTTCTTGAGCTGCCAGCTCTTCCCGCCATCGACGGTCTTGTAGAGCCCGCGCTCCGGGTTCGTCGCCCACGCCGCCCCGAGCGCCGCGACCCAGGCCACGTTCGGGTTGGTCGGATGGACGATGATGCGCCCGATGTGCTGCGTCTCCTTGAGGCCGATGAAGCTCCAGGTCAGGCCGCCATCGGTCGACTTGAAGACGCCGCCGCCCGGGGAGATGGAGTTGCGCGAGTTCGGCTCGCCGGTGCCGAGGTAGATGATGTTCGTGTCGCTCGGGGCGATCGCGAGGTCGCCGAGGGAGGCGACGCCGTAGTTGTCGAAGACGGGACGGAAGGTCGTCCCGTTGTTCGTCGTCTTCCAGACGCCGCCCGCCGCCGCGGCGACGAAGAAGGTCCTGGAGGGATGTGGGATCCCTTCGATGTCACTGACGCGGCCGGCCATGTTGGCAGGGCCGATGTTACGCCATCGGAGACCGTCGATGACGGTCGGGTCGATGGTCTGTGCGGTGAGCGGAGCGGCGACGAGGGCCGCTCCACCGATCACGGACAGCAACCGGGGGTATCGCATACGGAAGACGCGCTCGGGAGAAGGGTGGACCTACGAACTACCAGCTTAAGTTACGCCGGGGGACGGGGGGCCGTTGAGGGGCGAGCGGGGGCGGGGGCCGCCGCTGGAGGGGCCGGGGGAGCGGGGGGCGCCGGGAGCAGGGCCCGCGGGATCCCCAGCTCCTCCGGGGTCGGCAGGACCCGGTCCCGACTGAACTGCCGCCGCGCCTGATCCATCGCGTTGATCCGTTGGAGCCAGGTCAGGATCTCAGCGTCGTACCGGGCGAGGTTGTTCTGGAGCCAGTATGGACGGTTCTCCGCCCGCCAGCTCCGCTCGAAGAGCTCGCGGGTGAGCACGTAGCCGTCCCGCATGTCCTGGAGGCGCCCGTTGATGCCAGAGAGTTCGGCGAGATCGACCCACGACACGTTGGTGCGGCCCGGCTCGGTCGCCTTGATGTACGCGGTGACGATCTCGTCGGCGGTCTGGAACTTGGCGCCGATCCAGTCGATGCGTCGCGCGCCGAGTTCCATGGCATCGAGTGCCGTGAGCTCACGGAGATGCCGCTGCTGTTGACGGGCCTGGAGGATCTTTACCACCGCCGATTCGGCCTGCACGCGCACGGCGGTGAGCTGCGGGCGGAGCCGCTGAAGGTCGACGACCCCCTCGGATGAGAATGGATCGACGAAGAAGAGATAGCTCGAGGCGTCGCCGGCGCGCGTCGACTGCAGGAGGCGGTGCGCCTCGATGAGATGCCGATGTGCGGCATCGATCAGGCCGGTGGTGTCGCCGTGGAAGAGGAGGCCGAAGCTCCGCTGGAAGGCGGGTATGCTCGACTCCCCCGGTTGCCACCCCGCCGCCGCGCCAAAGAGCAGGCCATACCAGGTCTGCTCGAAGAGCGCATCGCCGTTGTCATCCCAGCTGGTGTTGAGGAGCCCGGTCGAGCCCGCCGCCTGTCCCTCGCGTGCGAAGCCCTGGATGTTGGGCAATGTCATCGCGTAGTTCGGCCAGACGCGATTCCAGTTGTTCACGCCGGGCGCGACCCAGGTCTCCATCCCCGCATCGGTGTACGGCTTGAGGAAGCGCTCGAAGCCGGAGGCCCGCTCGTACGACCAGGCGACCGCGATGAGATCCTGTGGGAGTGACTTCACCAGCGCCGGATGATTCATCGCGATGTCGCCCCAGAAGAGGAAGCGACGCCCGGGGCGCCGGAGGGCGGCCTCGATGTCGGCGAGGAACTTGAGATAGACCGGACCGATCCCGTCCTTCTCGACACGTGCCTTCGTCTGACCCTTCCCGAGCTCGAAGGTCTCGTCGGCGCCGAGGTGGAGGAAGGGACCGGGGAAGAGGGAGTCGATCTCTGTGAAGAGTTCGCGCGTGAGAGCGAGCGAGCCCGGTTGATCGGGCGCGAGCACATGCCCATGCGGCGTCTCGGCGAGCGGCGCGTAGAGCTCCTGCTTGAGCGCATGATGGAGATGCCCGAAGGTCTGTTGCTCCGGGATGATCGTCACATGGAAGCGCTTGGCGTACGCGACCAGTTCCTTGACGTCCTCGCGTGACATCGCGCCGCCCGGTGGTGCGATCAGCGGGTGCGAGGCAAAGGCGAGGGTATGCTCGAAGTAGGGCGAGAAGACGTTGACCTTGTAGGAAGCGAGGAGCCGGATCTGTCGCTTCTGATAGTCGAGCGTCGGCACGGGGCCGCGCGAGAGATCGTCGTGGACGCCGCGCCACCGCATCGCGGGCCAGTCGCGGATCGTGACCGAGTGCAGGCGCAGGCCATCCCGGGCACCGGCGAAGAGCTGCTTCAGCGTCTGCAAGCCATAGAAGACGCCCGCATCGCTATCGGCGATGAGATGCGCACCATCCGTATTCGTGAGGAGGATGTACCCCTCCGCCGTCATCGCGGGATCAAAGACGAGTCGTTGCCGCGTGAGAAAGGTCTCCGCTTCGCGCGTGTCTCGACGGATGATCTCCACCGGCCAGTGACGGCCCGATGCGTTGAGTTCGGCGCGGATCCCACGCTCTCGCATCGCCTCCACGAACTCACGTGCCGCGCTCCGATCCACGTCAGAGCGGAGACCTTCGAAGCCGATCGTCGTCTGGAAGCGTTGCGGGACACCGACACTCACGAGCTCCCGTGGGGCGGGGAGGAGACGCGGCATCAGGTCGGACGCCGGCGCGGCCGACGGGCTCCGCTGCTGTGCCTGTGCGGGGATGCCGGCGCCGAGGGCAGCGGCGAGCAGGGCGATGGCGGCGAACGAGCGCGATCGAGTCATGAGGGGATCAGATCAGGGGGAACGACGCTGGAGCGCGGCGAGCACACGCCACGGGGTGAGCGGGAGATCGGGGACCTCGACGCCAAGGGCATCGGCGACGGCGCCGGCGATCGCCGGTGCGGTGGGGATGATCGCGGGTTCGGCGATCCCACGCGCCCCGACGGTGTTGGCCTGCGGATCGGCCCCGTCGAGGAAGTGGCCGTCGATGAGGGGGATATCGGCGTGCGTCGGGATCTTGTAGTCGTGCAACCCGAGCGCAAGCGGGCGTCCCATGCGCGCATCGAGTGGACGCTCCTCGAAGCAGGCGTAGCCGAGCCCTTGGATGATGCCGCCCTCAAGCTGAGACTCGGCGAGGGTGGGGTTCACGATGCGGCCTGCATCATGCACGGCGACGATGCGCAGGACGCGCACGACGCCGGTCTCGGTGTCGACCTCGACCTCGGCGAACTGTGCGCCGGTGGTGACGATCCCCGCGGCATCGAGGTTGGGCCCACGACTCCCGTGGCCCTGGATCATAACGTTGCCGAGCTTCGCGGTGACCTCACCAAAGGCGAGTGAGCGCTCGTCGTCGCGCACCGCGACGCGGCCCTCGTGGGTGGCGAGGCGATCGACGGCGACGTTGAGGATCCCTGCGGCGGCATCGAGCAGGGCACGGCGCGCATCCTCTGCGGCCATGCGAACCGCGGGCGTGAGCGAGGCGACGGTCATCGAGCCCCACGAGTTTCCGTTGTAGGGGCCGGTCGCGGTATCACCGATCACCGCACGCACCGCATCGAGTCGGTGACCGAGCGCCTCGGCCGCGACCTGCGCGAGGATGGTGCGTGTACCGGTACCGAGGTCCTGTGATCCCGCGAGCACCTCGGCGGTGCCGTCAGGGTTGAGCCGCACGGTGGCGTAGGCCGGCGGTCCGCCCCCCGTCGACCAGACCTGTGAGGCCACACCGAACCCGCGGCGACGATGCGGGGCGCTAGGTGCGCGCGTCGCACGCGCTGCCCATCCGATGCGCCGTGCCCCTTCGGCATAACACTCGGCGAGTCGATTGCCCGTGTAGGGACGCCCTCGACGTTGATCGTGTGTCGCGATGTTCCGTTCGCGCAGCGCGAGCGGGTCCATCGCGAGGGCCTGTGCGAGTGCGTTCATCCCCATCTCGAGTCCCACAGACCCTTCCGCATGGCCGGGCGCGCGGAAGGCGGCCATCGCGCCGGTGTTCACGTATGCGATGCGGACCGACGTGCGGACGTTCGGACAGGCGTAGAGCTCGTGATAGATGTCGCCGGGGCTCTCCTCCCAACCGGAGATACCGAGCGGGACGGTGGCCTCGAGATCGATCGCGGTGAGCTGGCCGTCGCGGGTCGCGGCGATGGTGACGCGCTGCCAGGTGCTCGGTCGGTTCCCCGTGTCGATCTGTTCACCGGGGCGATCGACGACACAGGCGACGGCGTGCCCGAGGCGCTTGGCGAAGGCGACGGCGATGAAGGTGTGCGCGCCCGCATTGTTCTTGGCGCCGAAGCCCCCACCCATCGCCTCACAAATCACGCGCACCTGCGCGAGCGAGAGGCCGAAGGCCTTCGCGACGTTGTCGCGCACACGGAAGATCCCCTGCGTGCTCTCCCAGACGGTGACGCGATCGCCTTCCCACTCGGCGACGGCCGCATGCGGCTCGAGGGCGCTGTGCAAGGCGCAGGGGGTGCGCACCTCGCGCGTGATGACGACCTCGGCGGCCGCCAGCGCTGCGGAGACATCACCACGCTCGACGACCTTGGGGCCGCCTCCCATCAGGTTGTGCGAGTGGCCGGGGCGCGCGAGAGCGGTGCTCGTCTCCGCTTCGGACACGGTCGTGATGTGGGGGAGTCGCTCGGTCTCGATGCAGATGAGCGCGGCGGCGGCCTCGGCGATCGCCGGCGTGGTGGCGCAGATGGCGGCGAGGGGTTGGCCGAGGTAGGTGATCTCGGGGAGGAAGAGTCGCGTGCGCGCGGGGACGTCGGCGTGGGTGATGATGTCGAGGACGCCAGGGAGAGCACGCGCGGCGGCCGTATCGATGGAGAGCACGCGGCCGCGGGCGACGTCACTCCGCACGATGGCGGCGTACGCCTGATTGGGGCGCCGCACATCGGTCACATAGGGCGCGCGCCCCATCGTCTTGAGGAGGCCGTCGGCGCGACGGGCACGTGCGCCCACGTGCTTGAGCTGCGCCTCGGGGCCCCAAGGTTCCACTGGGAAGGCGGGGACCTCCACGACGCGCTCCTCGGTGCGTCCCTCGACCTCGACCGTCGTGGTGACGAATCGTGGCGTGCCCTTCATGGGATCAGCCATGGGACGCCGTGCGCATCGCGGCGGCAGCGCGCCGCACCGCGCGCACGATCTTGGGGTGGGTCCCGCACCGGCAGAGGTTCCCGCTCAACCCGGCGATGATCTGCTCGTCGGTGGGATTCGCGTCGCGGGCGAGCACCGCGACCGCCGCCATGATCTGCCCCGGGGTACAGAAGCCACACTGCGTCGCATCCTCTGCGACGAAGGCCTCCTGCAACAGATGCGGGGCATCGGCAGTGCCGAGTCCTTCGATGGTCTCGACGGTTCGGCCGTCACAGCGATGGACGAGGGTGCGGCAGCTATAGACCGGCTCCCCATCGAGGAGGACGGTGCAGGTCCCGCACTCGGCGCGGTCGCAGCCGCGCTTCGTCCCGGTGAGCCCACGATGGTCGCGCAGGAAGTCGAGGAGGGTCGTCTCGCCCGGCGGGTCGGCGTCCACGGGGCGGCCATTCAGGGTCAGGCGCATCCCGTGGAATTATCGGCGGCGCGGGGGGTTGTCCAGCGCTGTGACGCGATGGGGTGTCCCGCCGTCTTCCGGGTGCTATCTTCCAGAGGTTCGTTTTCCGGCCCGACCGCATCTCATCGAGGACGCCATGCCGTACGTGATCACCGAAGCCTGCATCAACACCAAGGACAAGTCCTGCGTCGACGTCTGCCCGGTGGATTGCATCTATGAAGGGCCGGAGATGCTCTACATCCATCCTGACGAGTGCATCGACTGCGGCGCCTGCGAGCCCGAATGCCCGGTGACGGCGATCTTCCCTGAGGAGGACGTGCCGGGGAACCTCAAGCAGTACGTGCAGATCAACCGCGAGGCGTTCCAGAAGGAGCCGAAGCCGCACAAGCCGACGCGCTGATCGCGCCGTCGACCACGTAGAAGCACGGGGCGCCGGATGAGATCCGGCGCCCCGTCGTGTCTCCGGCCCTGGTGTGGGCGAGTCGGTGTCGACGCGTCGACCGCTACCAGAGCGGACCGAGTCGCTCCTTCCCGATGAAGAGCCCGATGATCACCCCGTACTGCAGGAAGGTGCTGATCTCGCTCTTCCATGCCTCCGCCCAGGCAAACTCCCCGGCGCTCCCACCGGCTGGCGGGCGCGGGATCCACCGCGGGACGCGTGCCTTGTAGTCGAGATACTCGCGCCCGAAGATGCTCTCCAGCACCCCCTCCTCGTAGCGCACGATGTAGAAGTACTCGACGGCGAAGAGGAGGATCGCGACGGGGAGGAACCAGAGGACGCCGGAGAGGGTGATCACCCCCATCCAGATGAGGAAGTTCCCGACGTAGAGCGGGTTCCGGCTCCAGGCGAAGGGGCCGTGGTTCACGAGCTTCTGCACGTTGCGTGAGCGGCGGCGCGTCACGGTCCCCGCGGTCGCGACTCCCCACATCCGCCACGCCTCACCGAGGATCATCAGCACCGCACCGATGAGCGTCGTGCGCAGGGTCATCCCTCCGGGGGCGAGGAGGGGGACCAGCAGGAATGGGACCGGGAGCCATCCACGGTTCCGGAAGAGGATCGCGCCGATGCGGGCGGCGGCGGTCTGCTCGGCGGCGCTCGGTGGCGCGGTGGCGGCGGGCGTCGAAGGGCTCAGTGGGAACTCAGGCGAGAGAGACAGGTGGGCCGAAGCTGGTCGACCCTGCGGGCGATCGTAAGGCTCAGGCGATCCCCGCGGGGCCGCCAGGGTGTGCGGGGGCGATGAGGGCATCGTCCTCCACCCAGAGGGTGCGCACCGTCACGACGACCGCGGCAAGCATGGGGATCGCGACGAAGAGGCCGAGGAAGCCGAAGACGTAGGCGGCGACGACCTGGGTGACCAGGGTGAGTGCGGGCGGGAGATCGAGCTGCTCCTTCATCAGGTACGGGATGAGGAGGTTGTTCTCGAGGAACTGGATCCCCCAATAGACCCCCGCCACAATGAGCGCGGTGCGCGGGGTGTCGGCGAAACCCATGAGGATGGCGGGGATCGCGCTGAGCGTGGGGCCGACGTTCGGGATGAACTCGAAGATCCCCGCGATGACCCCAAGGGGGAACGCCCCGCGGATGCCGAGGACGGCCAAGGCGACGGTGGTGACGGTCCCGATCACGAGCATCGCGATCAACTGCGTGCGGAACCAGGTCTTGAGGGTATCGCTGAGGGCGGAGAGCAGGGCGCCGATCTTGGCGCGTCGGTTCACGGGGACGAGGGCGATGATCCCACGTCGATAGACGTCGGGGTCAGCGGCGACGTAGAGCGAGAGGAAGAGGACGAGGATGATGGCGCCGGCGACCGCGATGGTCGATTGCAGGACGCCGAGGGCGAGTCCCGTGAGGGAGGAGCCGTAGTGGGTGAGGGCGCCGAGCAGCCGACTGCGGCCATCGGCAGGTGACGCCGCCACCGAGTCCGGTGTGGTGATCGGCGCCGCGGTGGCGACCGAATCCTGCGGGTCGATCATATCGAGGATCCCCGGCTGCCGAGCGGCGATCCACCCTTCAAGTTTGAGGACGGCCTCCGGAAGCTTGGTACGGAGCTCCTTGGACTGATCAACGAGAGTGGGGCCCGACCAGGCGGCGATGAGGATGAGGACCGTCAGGGTCCCGAAGACGACGCCCGAGGCGGCGACGGTGCGCTTGATCCGGATCCGCGCGCAGATACGGTCGACGGCCCCGCTGGCGGCGAGGCCGCAGAGGATCCCGAGGAAGGAGGTCAGGACCAGGAAGCGCGCCGACCAGAGGAGCTGGAGCCCGAGGAGGGTCAGGACCACCAGCAGGGCGGCGCGGACGAGTCCGGCTTGCGTGACGGGCGTCTGGGAGGTCGGGGCGTGGGTCACTGGTAGGCGGCAGAGGTCGCTAGGGAATCAGGGCCCGTCGCCGAGCGACGGCAAGGGCGCGAGGGGTGGGTCCCCCGGATAGATTGCACGGGTGACGCCATCTCGCTCCGATCTCCCCCCTGCGACCTATCTCGACACCGACGCGGCGGTCGAGCGCTGGCTCTCGACCATCCGGACGGCGCCGGTCCTCGCCCTCGATACCGAGGGGGCGAGCTTCCACCGGTTCGTCGATCGGATCTACCTGCTCCAGCTGAGCACGCGCGATCAGCACGCCATCATCGATCCGTTGGCGGTCCAGACGCTCCCGACGCTCGGCGAGCTCGTGCAGCACCCCGAGGTCGAGATCGTCTTCCACGACGCGGACTACGATCTGCGCTTGCTGCGCCAGGACTATGGGTGGCAGATCCGCAACGTGTTCGACACGCGGATCGCGGCGCAGCTCCTGGGGATCAAGGCGTTCGGGCTCGCGGCACTCCTTGAGCGCTCGTTCGGGCTCAAGCTTGATAAGAAGCATCAACGCGCCGACTGGTCGATGCGGCCGCTGAGTGCCGATATGCTCGATTATGCCGCGCAGGACACGATGCACCTGATCGGGCTCCGCGATGTGCTCCACGACGAGTTGCGGCAGCGCGGCCGTCTCAGCTGGGCGCAGGAGGAGTTCCGGCGGCTCGAGTCGATCGCGTGGGCGCCGGACGATCCCGCGAACGCCTTCCTCAAGGTGAAGGGCGCGCGCGACCTCACGCGGCGCGAGCTTGCGATCTTCCGCGAGCTGGTGGTCTGGCGCGATGCTACCGCGCTCAAGCTGGACCGCGCGACCTTCCGCGTGATCGCCAACGAGGTGCTCTTCGACATAGTGCGTTCCCTCCCGCGTACGTCAGACGCGCTCGGGCGCCTCAAGGGGATGCCGCGCGGGATCCATGAGCGTGCCGGCGGGGAGATCCTCGCGGCGATCGAGCGCGGCCTCGCCGTGCCCGAGGCGGACCTCCCGCGTTTCCCCAAGTCACCGCGATGGGAGAAGGATCCCACCTTCGATCACAAGGTCGGGGCGCTCAAGGCGGTGCGTGATGCCGCCGCCGCGCGACTCGAGCTCGACCCCGGCGTGCTCTGTTCGCGTGAGCGGATCGAGTCGGTTGCGCGGTTGCTCCCGCGTGAGCCGCAGGCGCTCACGCAGATCCCGGAGTTCCGGCAGTGGCAGATCGCGGAGCTCGGCCAGGGCTTCGTCGAGGCGCTGGCGCCGTTCGCCAAGGATTCGCCCTACCGCGAGTAGGCGTCGCGCCCGATGCGCGTCGCCAGCGTGTGACGTGCGCTAGAAGCCGAGGTAGGCGCGCACCCGTGGTTCGATCCGCTCCGGGGTCCAGGGCGGCGACCAGACGAGATTCATCGTGACCGTCCCCACGCCGGGAAGGGCCTTTAGCTGCTGCTCGGCCTCTGTCATGATCTCGGGGCCGGAGGGGCATCCTGGCGAGGTGAGACTCATGTCGACGGTGATGTCGGCGCCCGCGAGCTTGATCTCGTAGATGAGGCCGAGATCCAAGATGTTGAGGTTGAGCTCGGGATCCTTCACTCGCCGGAGCGCGAGGCGGACCTGATCCTCGGAGATGGGGCCGCCTTCCTGGGGCATCGCGCCGTCATCGGTCGGCGCCGGTGACGCGGGGGTGGGGTCGATCGGGGTGTCGCTCATCGAGTGAGGTCGGTCAGAGGGTCAGCCGCCCCTGCGGCGCGCCGGGGTGGCGGTGCGCGACGTCAAGCGGGAGGCAGGTCGTGTGCTGGGGCGCGGACCCGTCGGGGTCCGCCGTGAGGTCCAGCCCTGCGCGAGATCCACGCGGAAGGTGCGCGGCCAGGCCAGCGCCTTGATCTCAGGGGCGTCGGTGATGGCGAGCGCCGCGGCATCAGCGAGGTCGTGGCGCACGTCGGCGATCACGATCCCCGGGCGCTTGGCGCGCGGCTCATGCACGCGGTTGGTCAGGAGGATCACGAAGAGCTCGCGATCGGGGTCGATCCAGAGCGAGGTCCCGGTGAAGCCGACATGGCCGAAGGCGTTCATGCTCAGGAACTCGCCGGCGCCGCGCTCGCCCGCTGCGACCTCCCACCCGATCGCTCGCGCGTTCGCCACCGGGGTGATGAAGCGACGGATCGTCGTGTCGCTGACGATGCGCACGCCACCATAGGTCCCACCATTCAGCAGCATCTGCGCGAAGATCGCGAGGTCACCCGCCGACCCGAAGAGCCCGGCGTTCCCAGCGATGCCATTCAGTCGGGAGGCGGTCTCGTCATGCACCTCGCCCTGCAGCATCCCGACCCCGCGGAGCGTGCCCTTCTCCGTCGGGGCGATGCGTGCGCGGAGCGCCATCCCTGGGCGGTAGCCGGTGTTCGTCATCCCGAGCGGGGTGAAGACGCGTTCCTGCACGAAGTGGTCGAGCGATTGCTGCGCGACGGCCTCGATGACCCAGCCCGCGATGATCGGGCCGAGGTCGGAGTAGAGCATGGTGGTGCCAGGGGCATGCTTGAGGGGCGCCTGTAAGATCTGGAGGCGCCCACCGGCGGGATCGGTCGCGGTGCGCCAGATCGCGAGGCCAGCGGGCAATCCCGCGTGATGCGAGAGGAGCTGCCGCACCGTGACCCGCTCCTTCCCGGCGCCGGTGAACTCGGGGAGATACTGCTGCACCGGGGCATCGAGCTGGAGCTTCCCCTCGTCGTAGAGGATCATCGCCGCGGTGGTGGTCGCGACGACCTTCGTGAGGGAGGCGAGATCGTAGATCGTCTCGTCGGGGCTCACCGGACGCGCATGTTCGTTCCAGCTGATGCGGCCGTACCCCTTCTTCCAGACGGTGAAGCCGCGGCGCCCGACGATCACCGCCGCGCCGGGATAGGCACCGACGGTGATCCCGCGGCGCACGATCCGGTCGACGCTCGCGAGCCGCGCGGATGACATGTCGACGTCACGCGGGGCGGCGGCGGGGACGCCCTCACCGAGGGTGAGGGTCGTGGCGAGGGCGAGGAGGGGAATCCACATCGGTCGATGACATCATGACGGGTCGCGCCCGGTCAGGGCAACCCGCTCGTCGTATCAGTCTCGGCGAGGAAGTCGAGGGCCGCCGCGAAGGTCGGTTCGGGATGTTCGAAGAAGGGCATGTGCCCCGCCTCGGGGATCCGCACCACGCGGCCCTGTGGGATGAGCGTGGCGTTCGCCTCGGCTTCCGCGATCGGGAGCGCATCGGCCTCGCCGTGAATGAGGAGGACGGGGGCGCGGATCGCGCGGTAGCGCTCGCGCCAGTCGAATCCCTCTCGGCGAAGTTGGGCCGCGACCGCCGCGCCCGTCACGCTGAGCGTGTACGGAGGGCCGGCCACCGCCATCTGCTGATCATGGAACCAGGCGGGATACATCGTGCGGCTGTAGGTCGCGTGGCGCTCCGGATCGGGCTCGAAGAACGCGGTGGGATCGAGCGCGGCGAGGGCGTCGTACGCGTCCGTGGCGTTGCGCGCGGCGAGATGGGCCAGGGCCCGCGCATGGAGCGCATCGAGCCATCCTGAGGTCGCGCCCACGGCATCGAAGGTCACCACACGCCGCACGCCATCGGGATCGGCCGCCGCAGCGAGCAACGCCATCCCGCCGCCCCACGAATGGCCGGTGAGGTCCCAGCGGGTCATCCCCAGCGCCTCGCGGAGGGCGACGATGTCGAGGATGTCGTGTTCGATGCGCGCCGACCGGGCGCCCGGTGGCGCGGGGGTCTCCCCACGCCCGCGCTGATCGTAGAGGATGATCTGTCGCCCCTCGGCGAGCGGGGCCAGGGCGGGCCAGAGGAGGTCGTGGCCGTAGATCATCCCGCCGTTGATGGCGAGGAGGGGAGTGGCGCCCGCGACGGCGGGGCTCTCCCAGACCGCGAAGTCGAGGCCACGCACCCGCACCGTCCGCCGGGTGAGGGGCGGGGTGCGCGGGCGGGCGCGGCGCCAGGCGACGAGGCGCTGGGCGGCGGTGAGGGGCGCGGGGGTGCTCACACGCGAAAGCTACTCGACGCAGATAGGGGAGGGGGGTATATTGTCCCTATGACGCAGCCGGTCACGAATGCCTCATCGGGCGCCCTCCATCAGGAGACGGCGCGCATCCCCGTCACTGGGATGACCTGCGCCGCCTGCCAGGCCAATGTGCAGCGCGCGCTGGAGCGCGAGGCCGGGGTGCGCGAGGCGGCGGTCACCCTGATGACGGCGATCGCGACCGTGACCTACGATCCGCAGCAGGTGACACCGACGGGATTGGTCGGCGCGATCCGTGCGGCGGGGTATGGCGCGACGCTCCCTGATTCCGCGCAGTCGGCGATCGCGGAGCAGGAGCGGCGTGATGCGGAGACCGCGGAGGAGTTCACCGCGTTCACACGGAAGGCGATCGCCACCGGGGTGATCGGCGCGGCGATGATGGCGGCGATGCCGCTCATGCATCACCTGCCGTGGGCCAACCTCGTACAGCTCCTGATCACACTCGGGGTGATGGCGACGGCGGGGCGGCACTTCTATGTGCGGGCGTGGCTGGGACTCACGCATCGCACCGCCGACATGAACACGTTGGTCGCGCTCGGCACGGGAGCGGCGTTCCTCTACTCGCTCGTCGCGACGCTCGTCCCCTCGTTCTTCTCATCGCGCGGGATCCCCGCCGATGTCTACTTCGAGGCGGTCGTCCTCATCATCGCCTTCATCCTCACCGGGAATGCCTTCGAGGCGCGCGCCAAGCGGAACACCGCGGTCGCGCTGCGTGCGCTCGTGCAGCTCCAACCGAAGACAGCGCGCGTGGTGCGCAATCTGATGGAGCGTGAGGTCGCGATCGACGAGGTCGTGCCGGGCGATGTGGTGGCGGTGAAGCCGGGAGAGCGCATCCCGGTCGATGGGGTGGTGCTCCGCGGCGAGAGCGCCGTCGATGAGAGCATGCTCACGGGGGAGTCGATCCCGGTCGCCAAGCAGAAGGGAGACCGCGTCTTCGGTGGCACGATGAACGGGACCGGCGCCTTCCGTCTGACTGCGACCACCCTTGGCGCGGATTCCGCGCTCGCGCGGATCGTGCAGCTAATGCGCGATGCGCAGGGCTCGCGCGCCCCGATCCAACATCTCGCCGACCGCCTCTCCGCGATCTTCGTCCCCGTAGTGGTGACTATCGCGGCGCTCACCTTCGTGACCTGGGTGCTCGTGGCGCAGGAACCAGTCCGGGCGATGGCGGTCGCGGTCTCGGTGCTGATCATCGCCTGTCCCTGTGCGATGGGGCTCGCGGTGCCGACGGCGGTGATGGTCGCGACGGGACGGGGTGCCTCACTCGGCGTCCTCATCAAAGGCGGCGAGGCGCTGCAGCGCGCGGCCGAGGTCGACACGGTCGTGGTGGATAAGACAGGGACGGTGACCGAGGGACGGCCGGTGGTGACTGACCTGGTGCGCGTCGATGATGCACTGACCGATGAGACGATGCTCGGCCTCGTGGCCGCGGTGGAACGCCGCTCCGAACATCCCCTCGCCGATGCGATCGTCCGCGAGGCAGCCGCGCGTGGTCTCACGCTCAGTGAGGTGGAGGCGTTCGCCTCGCTCACGGGGCGTGGGGCGCGTGGGACGTTGGCAGGGCACGCGGTGTTGGTGGGCAATGCGGCGCTGCTCGCTGAGCAGGGGGTCGATGCGGGCGCGTTGACCCGCGAGGCCGATCGGCTCGCTGATGCGGGGCGCACCGTGCTCTTCATCGCCATCGATGGGCGCGCGATAGGGGTGATCGCGGTCGCCGATCAGATCCGCCCGACCTCGCGTGAGGCGATCGCCGCGATGCGTGCGCGTGGGCTCGAGGTGGTACTCCTCACCGGCGATGAGACGCGTGTGGGAGAGGCGGTGGCGCGTGAGGCAGGGATCGCGCGCGTCGTCGCCGGCGTGCTCCCAAAGGGAAAGGTGGCCGAGGTGCAGCGGTTGCAGCGGGAGGGGCGTGTGGTCGCGATGGTGGGGGATGGGATCAACGACGCCCCGGCGCTCGCGCAGGCCGATGTGGGGATGGCGATGGGGGGTGGCGCCGATGTCGCGACCGATGCCGCCGATGTGGTGCTGATGCGTGGCGACCTCCGCGCCGCCGCGCAGGCGCTCGCGCTCGCGCACCGTACGATGCGCACGATGCGACAGAATCTGTTCTGGGCCTTCGCTTACAACGTGATCGGGATCCCCGTTGCAGCGGGGGTGCTCTACCCCACCTTCGGGATCCTCCTCAGTCCGGTGGTCGCGAGCGCGGCAATGGCGTTCAGCTCGGTGAGCGTGGTGACCAACGCCCTCCGGTTGCGTGGCGCGCGGCTGGGCTGAGCCGATGGAACTCCTCTAGGATTCTGCCATGGAACTCGGGATCTATTCCTTCGTCGAAGCCACGCCGCAGCATCGGTTGCCCGATGCGGTGCGACTCGGCGCCGCCGTGTTGATGGTCTCCGATCTCGCGCGCTCGGTCCTGTTTTACGAGCGAGTCCTCGGCATGCGGGACCGATGCCCTGGGTCGGGATGCCGAGTGGGACGGTGATGGCGCATCTCCATCTGCATGTGGGGGATCTCGCACGCTGGGCGGCATTCTACTCCGACGCGATCGGATTCGACCGTATGGTCTAGAGCTATCCGGGGGCGCTCTTCCTCGGCGCTGGCGGTTATCACCATCACCTCGGCACCAATGTCTGGGCGGGGCCCGGCGCGTCGGCGCCACCGCTGAACGAGGCGCGCCTGCTGGAGTGGTCGATGGTGCTGCCGGGTGCAGCCGATGTGGATGCGGTGGCGGCGAGTCTCGAGCGCGCAGGGCAGGTGGTCCAGCGTGAGCCCGCCGATGGGTCGTTCTGCGTGGCCGACCCGTGGGGGACGACGCTCCGCGTGGGTGCGACCCACTAAGGCGTCGTCGCGCTCAGGTTCCGCAGCACGATCTCTGCGTTGCGCTGGAGCCCGTCAATCTTCGCTCGCGACATCGCCGAATCCCGGAACCGTTTGCGGTAGGTCGTCGCATCGAGCGTGAGCCACTCGCGTGCGAGCGCCGCGGCATCCGTGGTGGCGAGCTGGGCGTGCGGGGCGAGTGAGCCGTCCGTGGGCGGTGGTGAGGCGAAGCGGACGTTCCAGGGACAGACCTCCTGACAGACATCGCACCCGAAGAGGTGCTCCCCGATCACGCGGTGGAACTCGTCGGGGATCGGGCCACGATGTTCGATGGTCAGATACGCGATGCAGCGCCGCGCATCGAGCACACCGGGCGCAGGAAAGGCCTCGGTGGGACAGCTCGTGAGACAGCGGGTGCAGCTCCCGCAGTGATCGCTCGTGAAGGGGGCATCAGGGGCGAGCGCGAGATCGAGGAACAGCGAGCCGATGAAGAAGTACGAGCCCTTCTTCGGGTTGATCAACATCGCGTTCTTCCCGAACCACCCGAGCCCCGCACGGCGTGCCAGATCCCGCTCGAGGATCGGGCCCGTGTCCACGTAGGCGCGCCCCCGCACCGCCGCGCCGCGCTCCGTCCGGACCCACTCCAGCAGCGTCTCGAGCCGATCCCACATCACGCGGTGATAGTCAACTCCTCGCGCGTACCGCGCGATCGGCCCCGAGGGCGAACGGCCACCGTAATCGAGTCCGACGACCACGGCGGAGAGCATTCCGGGTTCGGGGCGCGTGGTGTCCTGCCTCAGCTCGGCGCCGCGCCGCAGGTAGTCCATGGAGCCGTGATACCCATCCTCGAGCCAGCGCTCGAAGACCTCGCTGGTCTCGGCGGGCCCGAGCGTCGTGATCCCGGCGAGATCGAAGCCGAGGCCGAGGGCCTGCGCCTTGAGTCGGGTCTCGAAGGCGCCGTCAGCGGTCATCCGATCCGGACGGCCCAGTGCGCGTAGCGGATCAGGTCCTCCACCGGCGGGACGGCGTCGTGATCGCCATACGCGGTGTACATCCGCCACCGCACGTAGTCGCGCGCGGGGAGGGGGAGGAAGGGGAAGCGGGCCCACCAGCGGTTCCGACGGAAGCGCCACGCCACGACGAGGAGCGCCCAGGCGGTCGTCGGGTGGAGGAGGGCGTGCGGGAGGAGTCTGAGGGCAAGGCCGAACATCGTCAGGGAAAGGTAGCCCCTATCTTCCACGACATGTGGCTCTACCCGGCCATCCCGCTGATCTCCAATGCCGCTGCTCGGTCCTATTACCGGGTGACGGTCTCTGGGGGGCGCGTCCCATCGGAGGGGCCAGCCCTCCTGGTCGGGAATCACAACAACTCCCTGATCGATCCTGCGCTCGTGGTGCTCGCCGCCGATCGCCCGATGCGTTTCCTCGCGAAGGCGCCACTCTTCGTGCATCCGATGATCGGGTGGTTCATCCGCGGGGTGGGGTCGGTCCCGGTCTATCGGGTCCAGGACGATCCGACCAAGGTCGGACAGAACGCCGACGCCTTCCGCGATGCCTTCGCCGCGCTCGCGCAGGGGGACGCGATCGGGATCTTCCCCGAAGGGATCAGCCACACCGGCTCACAGCTCGTCCCGCTCAAGACGGGAGCGGCGCGCATCGCGCTCGGCGCAGCGGCGCGCGTCGGGCAGGCCTTCCCGATCGTGCCGATCGGCTTGGTGATCCCCGATCGCGAGACGTATCGGAGCGAGGTGCATGTGATCATCGGGACGCCGTGCGTCTGGGATGATCTCGCGTTGCGCGGCGTGGACGATGCCGAGGCGGTGCGTGAGCTGACCGCACGAATTGAAGAGTCGATGCGGGCGGTGACGCTGAACCTCGAGGATTGGGAGGACGCCCCGCTCGTCCATGCGGCGGAGACGGTCTGGCGCGCGGAGGTCGGGGCCACGTCGAATCCGGCCGCCGCGCTCGATCGGCTTCAGCGGATCACCGCCGCACTCCGGGCGCTCCGGGCGCGCGAGGATGTTCGCTGGCGCGAGGTCGCTGAGGCGCTGCAGGTGCATGCCCGCGCCCTCCGGCGGTCTGGGCTCACCCCGCAGGAGGTCAAAGATCAGGTCCCGGTGCGCCGCGCGATGCGGTGGACGGTGGCGCGGTTGCCGTTGATCGTCGCGCTCCCGATCTCGCTCGTGGCAGCGGTGGTGTTCTGGGTCCCGACCGCCATCACGAAGGGGGTCGCCGATGCGATGACGCGTCGCGATGGGATGGATGCCTTCGCCACGCATCGGGTCCTTGTCGGCGCGTTGGTCTTCCTGATCTGGGCGATCCTGGTCGGCGTCGGGATCGGCTGGCGATTCGGGGTCGCCTGGGGCCTCGTCGCGTTTTGTATCCAGCCCCCGCTGGGGATGGCGGCGCTCGCGGTGGGGGATCGCACCCGCATGGCGTGGGAGTCGGCGCGCACCTTCTTCCGGACTCGGCGACTCGGCTCCCAGCTCACCGAACTGCGGGAGCGACAGCAACGCTTAGCGCGCGCGTTGCAGGCGTTGTATGACGAGACGGTCGAGCAGCGCAGGGCGCTCGCGACCGGGAGCACGCCCTCAGCGGAATGAGATGCCGTCGATCGGCGTGCGGGGGCGCTGCCCGAGGGCGGTGAGGAGGCTAGGGTAGAGATCGACGGTGCGGCGTGGGATCCCGCTCGCGCGATGCGACATCAGAAGTGGGACGCGCATCTGCTCACGGTGGAGCGCGCCATGGCAGGAGCGGTGCGGGATCGGTTCGTAGCGCTCGCGGAAATCCCACCCCGGCGCGGCGGAGCAGAGGATCTCCCCTGAGCGCGAGGAATTCGTGAGCGCCAGGATCTGCACGAGCGCATCGGGATGCTCGGTGTCGGCTGTGAGGGCATGCGCCGCAGCGGTATCGAGTCGGTCGAGCGCGCTCGCACGTCCGGCGGTGGCGAGGAGACCGAGCGGATCACCCGTCACCATGCGATAGCCGTAGTGGCCATCGTCGGCGCGCGAGACGATCGCCATCCCGCGCTCGCGGCCATGGACCTCGCAGCGATCGGGGCCGAGGGGGAGGAGGACGAGATCCAAGGACTCGCGGCGGAGCAACCACTCGACAAGGGGCGACCAGCGTGCACGGTGGTGGTCCCAGCCATGCCGTTCACGCGACGCGAGATCGAGATAGAGATGCGCCATCGCGTTCCCGCTCACCATCACCGCGACATCGTCACCGCCGGTCATCGTCCAGGGATGCGCGCGCACCCCGTACCCCTCCGCGCGCAGATGCTCCGCGAGATCATCGTGCGCGGTGACCGTGGCATGCCCATGGTCGCTCGTGATCCAGATCTCGATTGTGCGCCCCGCCCGATCGGCGTCGCGCTGGAGCTGGGCGACGGTCGCATCGACCACCTCGACGGCGTGCAGTACATCGAATGCCTCATGCCCGAACCGATGCGAGCACTTGTCGATCCCGGGGAGCGCGAGCATCGCGAACGGGGGGCGTTCCTCCCGGACGCGTCGTGTGAAGGCGGCGGCGAACTCTTGCTCGAAGCGGAGCCATCCGGGGAGATCGCCACGGAAGTGATGCCAGGCGAGGCGGAGCCAGAACGCCGCCGAACCATCGAGACGCTGGGTGCGCGTGAGGCCGCGATTGAAGGGGGAGAGTGCGGCGATGGCCTGCGGGACCGATTCGAAGAGCGTGGGGTGGTCGGGGTGCAGGTCCCGATCGGCGACCATCGCCTCGATCCCCACATAGCTCCGGGCGCGGCGGCTGCTGCGGTGCCACCACCGGATCCCGGGTATCCCTAGGCGACCGGGGTGACACCCGGTGAGGAAGGGGAGGTACGCCGGCCCGGTGACCGAAGGGAAGACGGAGGTGATCACCCGCTCGTCGCCCTCGGCGGCGAGCCGCGCCAGGGCGGGCGCACGTCCGCTCGCGATGGCGCGCGTGAGGGTGTCGGGGCGGGCGCCGTCCGCGATCAGGAGGACGACGGTCATCGCGCGGTGCAGCGGTCGCAGGGAGCCACGGCCTAAGATAGACTTCAGGCCACATGGCTCCCAAGCGTCCCCGTTCGTCGCGCCCGATGCCGCGCGCCTCCACCGCCGTCCCGGCGAAGCCGGCGGCACCGAAGGCCCCGCGTCCCGCTACCGATGATTTCATCGGCGACACGTCGTGGGCGCTCACGGAAGACGCCATGCTCCTCCAGTACGGCGGCCCGCGCGCCGACTTCCGGAGCTCCGATCCCTGGCGCGTGATGCGTATCATGTCGGAGTTCGTCGAAGGATTCGACAAGCTCGCGCACATCGAGAAGGGGGTCTCCATCTTCGGATCGGCGCGCACGAATCCCGACGATCCGATGTACGGGGCGGCGGTCGAGACGGCGCGTCTCCTCGCCGAGTACGGTTTCTCCGTCATCACCGGGGCGGGTCCTGGGATCATGGAGGCCGCGAACAAGGGGGCCAAGCTCGGCGGCGGTGAATCGATCGGCTGCAACATCGAGTTGCCGTTCGAGCAGGGCACCAATCCGTATGTCGACACCAACGTCGCTTTCCGCTACTTCATCGTGCGGAAGACGATGTTCATCAAGTACTCCAGTGCCTTCATCATCTTCCCGGGCGGATTCGGGACCTTCGATGAGCTGTTCGAGGCGCTGACGTTGATCCAGACGGGGAAGATCTCGCAGTTCCCGGTGGTGTTGTTCGGCACGCATTACTGGGCCGGCCTCGTGCGCTGGCTCCAGAGTCGGGTGCTTGAGGAGCGGAAGATCAGTGCGCCGGATCTCGAGCTCCTGACGTTGACCGATGATCCCGCCGAGGCGGCCCGCGTGGTCGCCGAGGCCTATGCACTCCAATTACAGGCGGCCCAGGCACGGGCGGCTAAGGGACGGACGCGATGAGTGGGAAGGACCAAGGTCGCGCGCGCGGCGGATTCAAGGCTTCGCGGCACGGTGCGGGCGCGGGCCAGCGCGCGAGTGCGGCCGGCAACAAGAGCGCGCAGAAGAAGGCCGCCGAGCAGCGCGAGGCCAAGAGCCACAAGGTCGGGACCAAGGCGGTGAGCAATTTCCTGCGCGGCAAGCGGATCGACCCGCGGAAGATCGACGGGCGCGAGACGGTGGTGCAGCTCGTCGAGGGGACCTTCCAGAGCTACAACTCCGGGCGGCTTCGCGAGGCCTGCGCCCTCTTCACCGAGCTGATGCTCGACAAGCAGGTCACGGTGGGGATGACGCTCACGGGTGCGCTCACGCCGGCCGGTCTCGGGATGAGCATAATCATCCCGCTCATGGAGGCGGGGTTCGTCGATTGGATTATCTCGACCGGCGCGAATCTCTACCACGACACGCACTTTGGGCTCGGCCTCTCGATGCACCGCGGGAATCCGCAGGCCTCGGATACCGTGCTGCGTGAGGAAGGGGTCGTCCGCATCTATGACGTCTTCTTTGACTACGATGTACTCCTCTCGACCGATGCCTTCTTCCGGAAGATCATCCGCGCGCCGGAGTTCCAGCGCACGATGTCGAGCGCGGAGTTCCATAATCTCTGCGGCAAGTACCTCGTCGAGCGCGAGAAGGCGCTCGGGATCCCGCAGAAGTCACTGCTCGCGGCGGCGTATCGCTGTGGCGTCCCGATCTATACGAGCTCACCGGGCGATTCGAGTATTGGGATGAACATCGCGGCGCTCGCCCTCGAGGGTGGGACCTGCGTGATCGATCCCAATCGCGATGTGAACGAGACCGCGAGCATCGTGTTGCACGCCAAGCGCTCGGGTGGGCAGAGCGCGGTGCTCATCGCGGGTGGTGGCTCGCCGAAGAACTTCGCGCTCCAGACCGAGCCGCAGATCCAAGAAGTACTCGGGATCGACGAGAAGGGGCACGACTACTTCCTGCAGATCACGGATGCGCGTCCTGACACGGGCGGGCTCTCCGGCGCGACGCCGGCGGAGGCGGTCAGCTGGGGGAAGATCGATCCCGACAAGCTCCCCGATGCTGTGGTCTGCTACCTCGATTCGACGATCGCGCTCCCGATCCTCACGAGCTACGCGCTGGCCAAGCGGAAGCCGCGGAAGCTCAAGCGGCTCTACGACCAGCGCGAGAAGATGATGCGTACCCTCGTGCGGGAGTTCGAGCAGGCGAACCGCTAGCGTGAACCGCGAGCGACCAGATCGGTCGCTCGCGGTTCACGCACATTCAGCGCACCGCGGCCGGTAGCGACCGCTGCGCCTTCGGGCACTCGCGCCAGACGCCGGGCTGTCCGTTCTGCCCACCTGGGAGCGGATCCATCAGATCGCGCGGCATCCGCTCCGGGTCCTCGCTCGCCAGATAGGCGAGCATCGCCGTCAACGTCGCGTTGTGCTTCAGATCGGACTCCACGACCTTGTCGTAGGTGTCGCGATCGGTGTGCCACGTGCTGAAGGAGTAATCCCAGCCGAGTGCACCCATGCTGAACGCCGGCGTCTTGTGGCAGACGAATGAGGCGTGGTCGGTGCCCCCGGTCGACTGGCCGCTCGTCGGGGTGAAGCGCATGTAGCGCGTCAGCTCGTTGGGGATCTCCCCGAGATAGCGCTCGAGGCGCGTCGCCGCGCCCGGGAAGGGACCGGCGGTGAAGCTCACGATGCGACCTGTGCCGTTGTCCTGGTTGTAGAGCGCCTGCAGACCGGCGAGCACCTCAGGATAGTCCTCGGTGAAGGCGCGGGAGCCGTTGAGTCCCTGCTCCTCACCATTCCAGTGGCCGACGAGGATCGTGCGCTTGGGGTTCGGATAGACCTGCTTCAGGATGCGAAGCGCCTCGAGCATCGTGAGGGTACCGGTCCCGTTGTCAGTCGCTCCGGAGGCCGCCGCCCACGAGTCGACGTGCGCCGAGAGGACCACGTACTCGTTCGGCTTCTCGCGGCCCCTGATCTCCGCGACCACGTTGAAGACCGAACGCTCCCCGATCAGATCGCTATCGGTGAAGGCGCGGAGCTTCGGCCCCTGCCCGCTACGCGCGAGGCGCACCACGAGCCCGTAGTCCTCGCAGGTGACGGCGAAGGTCGGGAGGGTCTGATTCGGCGAGCCGAAGATCTTGTTCGTTCCCGGGTAGTTCGACCACTGGAAGGTGAGCACGCCGATCGCGCCGGCGTCCTTCAGCTTCTGCCAGACGGAGCGGCCCCCGCTCATCGCGACGTTGAGCTGGTTCCACTCGAGCTGCATCGCCTGCTGCTGTGCGTTCACGCGCTCGAGCTCCTCGGTGGTGCTGAACTCGCGCCACTGCTGCGGCGAGCGGCACGAGAGCCGCGGGACGTTCATCGCGAAGAACTTCCCTCGCACATTCGGGAGCCAGGCATCGAAGGCCTCGGGGGTCGAGATCCCGAGGGGATAGGCCACGACCTCACCTTCGATGGTGCCATTGGTCGACGGGCTCCACGCCATCGCCGTCGCCTCGAGCGAGCGAATGCGTGGCGCGATGAGATCGAGGTGCGTGACGCCCTTGTTCCAGCCGAGCCAGGTGCCGTAGCGCTCCTTGCGCGCGCTCACACCCCAGCCGGCGTAGGTACGCACGAGCCAGTCGAGCGCCGCATCGGACTGCGGCGAGCCGGTGAGCCGCTGCCCGTACTGATCGAGGAAGACCTGTCCGAGCGTCATCGCCTGTGAGCGAGTCATCCCCTCGTCCCAGATCTTCTGGATCGTCGCATCGGTCGGCGCCGACTTCCGGACGTACGCCGGGTACTCGGCTGCTGGGATCGGATCCGCCATGCGGTCACGCGGGGCGGGGGGCATCCCATTCGGGCCACTGGGGCCCGCCGGACGTTGCGCGACCAGGGGCGTGGCGAGGAGCGAGAGGAGGAGCAGAGAACGGAAGGACACGAGCGACTCCGGAGGGGAGGTGAAGAGGAGAAGCTACAGCGAGGGAGAGAGTCCGTCAGCCAACGAATTGCGATATGCACGCCAGGCGGGGAGGAGCCCCACGAGGGTCCCGGCCACGACGATCACGCCAAGGTAGATCCACTCGGTGGAGCGGAGGGGATGCAGCGTGAGTGCGACACCAAAGCGGGCCTCGACCGCGCTGCGAGCGAGGACGATCCCGCCGTAGACCATCACGACGCCGGTGATCGCGCCCAGTGTGACGAGCACGCCCGATTCGAGGACGAGGAGCGAGACGATGGTGCGCGGTCCCGCGCCGACCGCTCGAAGGATCGCTATCTCGCGCCGCCGCGATTCGAGCGAGGCGAAGAGGGCGACGCACATCCCGATGAGCCCCACGATCAGCGTGAGCGTCGCCACGACGCGGAGCCCCACCTCGGCGCTCCCGATCGTCTGCCAGAGTTGCGCGAGGGCCACGCCTGGAATGATCGCGGTGAGGGGCTCGCTCCGATCCTCGTTCATCTCACGCTGGAGCTGCAGCGTCTCGAAGCGGTTCTTGGTGCCCACGAGGAAGGCGGTGATCGGGGCCGGGCCTTCTGTCTGCGGCGTCGGCGGGCCCATCATGAGCCCACCGGCACCCTCCTCCGCCTCATGCATCGCGGTGAGGCCATCGAGCGTGACGTAGAGCGCACGATCGATCGGCGTGAAGGTGCGGTCGATGATCCCGCTGACGATGAACGGATGGGCGGTGTGCTCGGCGAAGGAGACGGCGGCGACCCCGTGCGCGAGCACGACCTCGCTCCCGAGGGTGTAGCCGAGCCGCTCCGCGACCTCTGCGCCGATCGCGACCTCGCGATCGGTGTCGGGTGGCCCACCCTCCGCGAAGGTCACCGAGCGATCGCGAAAGCGGTAGCGGGTGAAGAACTCCGCCGTCGTGCCGATGACGCGTTGGCCCTTGTGGGCATCGCCGAGCGCGTAGGGGATCGTCCAGCGCACCGCAGGGTGCGCGCGCCACCGCTCGTACGTCGCCCACGAGACGCTCCCGGTGGGGGTCGACATCCCGAAGACCGTCGAGAGCAGCACCTGCGTGGTCCCGCCGCGCGCGCCGACGATGAGATCGGTCCCCTTGATCGTGCCGGCGAAGCTCTCGCGCACACCGCGTCGGATGTGCTCGATCCCGACCAGGAGCGCGACGGAGAGGGCGATGCTCAGGAGGGTGAGCCCGGAGATCACCGCGCGATTCCGCAGCGAGCGCCAGGCGAGGGAGAGGAGGAACATCAGATCCCTCCCATCGTGGCGGCGCGGTTGAGCTCGCGGAGCGCGAGGGTGCGATCGAATCGGCCCGCCAGGCTCAGGTCGTGACTCACGAAGAGCAGCGTACTCCCCGCTTCCGCCACATTCGCGAAGAGGAGCTCGAGGAAGCGGTCGCGGCGATCCGCGTCGAGCGCGGAGGTGGGTTCGTCGCAGACGATCAGCTCGGGGGCGCCGATCAGCGCGCGCGCGACGGCGACGCGCTGTTGCTGTCCGACGCTCAATGCGGTGACGCGCGAGTCGAGCAGTCCGGCGATCTCGAGTCGCTCGGCGAGCGCCTGTGCCGCCGCCTCGGGATCGGTGACGCGCGATCGGCGGCTCGCTGAGAGCCGGCAGGGGAGGGTGATGTTCTCCCGCACGGAGAGGTACGGGATGAGGTTGAACATCTGGAAGACGTAGCCGAGGTGCGCGGCACGAAAGCGGTCGCGTGCGCCGCTCGAGAGCGTGGTGAGGTCGGTCCCGAGCAGGGTGAGGTGGCCGGCGCGTGGCGTGACGACCCCGGCGATGAGGCTGAGGAGTGTGGTCTTCCCGCTCCCGCTCGGGCCGTGGAGGAAGACCGTCTCACCGGCCGCGAATTCGAGTGTGGGGATATCGATGACCTCGCGCCCCGCCACGTACGCGAACCGGAGGTCGCGGATCGCGACCGCCGGTGTCGACCCCGCGCGCGATACGGCGCTGTCGCTCACTTCCCCGTGTAGGGCTTCATCGAGAGCCCTTCGATCTCGAACCCGACCTGCCCATAGGGCGAGTCGACGTTCTTCACGCGGAGCGTCCCCTCCATCCAGACGGCATCGAAGAGTCCGAGCCGCACGGAGCGCTTCCCGGCCATCTGCACGAAGGCCATCTGGTTCGGCGGCGGCGGCGGGGTGTGCACGCAGGCGCCGTAGTAGGGGACGAGGAGGAACTCCGCGCCCTCTTCCATCGCATCATCGAGCGGGACCACGAAGCCGGGAACGCGGACCGTCTTCCCATCGAGCTTCCTCAGGGTGTCGGTCATCTTGCCGTTCTCGTAGTCGAGCCCTGCGAGGAGCCGCCAATCGATCGCGACGGGGGCGCTGGTCGGTCGCGACTGCGCGGCGAGCGGAGATGCCACCGCCGTGGCGGTGAGCAGGAGGGCGAGGATGAGGAGACGCATATCTCTGAAAGTACTCCGCACAAGGGCTTTACGTTGAGCGGTCCGGGGCCTACGATACCCCGTATACGAGATCCGGTGCCCGGCCACGCAGGTCGGGCGTCGGCTCTTTTCTCTTTTCAGGGCGGGTGGCACGATGATCGAGGCACTCAAGCAGAAACTGACGGACGAGGCGGAGAAGCTCCGGTATGAGCTCAACGTCACGCTCCCGAATGAGATCCGGAAGGCGGTCGAGCTCGGTGACCTCCGCGAGAACTCGGAGTACAAGGCGGCGCTCGAGCGCCAGCAGTTCGTCCAGGCGCGGCTCGGGCAGCTCACCCAGCGGCTCTCCCGGCTCTCGTCGATCGATGAATCGCAGATCGCCGTCGACGCCGCGGGGATGGGGTCGAAGGTCGTCGTGGAGGATCAGGGTTCAGGGGAGCGCGAGACCTACCACCTGATCTTCGGGGACGCCGAGGAGTTCGAGGAGGGGCAGGTGACGATGTCGTCGCCGATCGGACGCGCCTTGCTCGGGAAGAAGGTCGGCGAGGTCGCGGTGCTCAAGCTCCCCGCGCGGACGCGGAAGCTGACGATCCTGGAGCTGACGACGATCCACGACAGCGTGTGAGGACGAGGAGGGCGAGGGCGATGACCGACCCAGTGAAGGCGAGCGCCATGTCCTTCTGGGCGTCGAAGACATCGCCCTGCGTCCCGAGGTAGGCGGCCCCCAGGTCCCCACCGAAGACCGCGGTCGCGATCCACTCGAGGGTCTCGTAGAGCACCGCGTGCGAGTTCATGAAGGCGAGCGGGAGGACGAAGCGCCAGACGCCCGTGGGCGGGGCCTTCGCCTCTAAGAGCTCGAGCGTCGCTGGGGCGAAGCAGATCCCATAGCAGAAGTGCACGAAGCGATCGAAGTGGTTCCGCTCGAAGCCGAACCGGTCGCTCACGGTGCCGCCGGTGAGCTGCGCGGCCCAGGCGTCGTAGGGGACGAGGGAGTAGGTGTGGTGCGCGCCGATCTCGTGGAGCACGAGGAAGGCGAAGATTCCCGTGTACGCCAGATTCGAGAAGCGCAGGCGGCGATACGTCCCGATCAGGAGCGGGATGATGAGGAAGATGAGGAGATTCTCGAGGAGCCAGTCCTGCCGATAGTGCGGCGCGATCCCGAGCACAACGAACCAGACGCCGAAGAGCGCCAGGAGCGTCGCGGGATAGCGGTCGCGAGCGGTCACGGGGTCGTCTCGAGAGCGGAGCGCAGCGCCGCGGCGAGCGCGGGATCATCGGCGCGCACCGGCCCCATATGGCGCCAGCGGAGCACGCCGTCGCGGTCGATCAGGTAGCTCGCCGGCACGCCCAGCGCGAGGAAGGTGGAGGAGACGCGATCATCGGGATCGTGCCAGAGCGGGTAGCTCGCGCCGAGTTCGGTGACGAAGGGGCGCAGGCGTGATGCCTCTGATGGGGCATCGATGCTGACGCCGATCACCTCGAACCCTTGAGCGCGATGCCGCTGGAAGACCGTCTCTAAGGCGGGAATCTCCTCGCGGCAGGGCTTGCACCAGGTCGCCCAGATATTGAGGAGGACGATCTTACCTTTGAGATCCGCGAGCGCGATCGGCGCGCCCTCCACGGTCTGCGCGGCATACGCCGGCGCGGGCGCACCGACCGCGACGGTCTCGCGCTCCGTCGCCCGACACCCCATGAGGAGAGCCGCGGTCAGTACGAGGGTGATGCGGACCCGAGCGATCATCGACCCCCCACGGTCAGCCGCGCGAGTCGGATCGTACTCGGCGTCCCCGGGATCGTCCAGGCGATGATCACGCCATCGGCGGTGCGCGTCATCTTCGGGAAGCCACTTGACCGCGTCCCTGACGACGGGCTCACGACCACGGCCGGCTCGATCGTCCCGGCGCGATGCACGAGACGCGCGCGCACCTCCGCGCCCTGGCCCTCCACCCGCTCGACCCAGCTCACGAGGGCGCGATCCCTATCGAGGAGCTCGACATCCACGCGACCGGTGGGCCGACCGTCGTCGATGCGGATCGGCGAACCAAAGGTCGCGCCACCATCGGTCGAGAAGAGAAGCTGCACGCGCGCCGAATCGTTCGGGGCGCTGAACCAGACCGCGGCGACGGTGTCCCCCACCGCACTCACTGCGGGGCCATTCACCGGGCAGTAATCGATCTTCCAGCCGTCCTCGTGCAGACGTGCGGGCGCGGTCCAGGCGCCATCGACGAACCGCACCACCCCCATGTCGCGGATCTCGTCTTCGGAGCGATCCCGATAGACCGCGACGAGCCCGTCTGCGGTGCGCGCGAGCGCCGTCTGACAGCAATCGCAGACGCGCTCGTCGACGATCTGCCGCGAGACCACCGTGTTCCCCTGCCAGCGGGCCACACCGAGTTGCATCGGGGCCCCGGGCTCCTTGGCACCCGGCTTCCGCGTGCGAGCCCCCTCGGAGCCGTCGAGGAGCACGACATCGGCACCTCCCGCGGGATCGGGGAGCACGGCGACGAACCCATGTTCGGCGGCGAATCCCGCCGGGTGGGGAAGGCTGCTCGGCCCCCAGCTCCGCCCACCGTCCGTCGAGGCGGCGAGGTGCACGTCGTAGCTGTAGGTCCCCGTCCCGTTCCGCTGGAGCCAATGCGCGAGGAGGGTCCCATCGGCGAGCGTGACGAGCGAGGGGAAGTCGGCCCAATTCATGAAGAGGTCGGTGCGGCGCAGGATCTCCTGCGGGGCGCTCCAGCTGGTATCGCCCTTCGCGAGTGTCGCGAACCGCAGGGCGACAGAGGAATCGGCCTGTCGCTCGAGCCAGCTCAGGGTGACCCCACCCTCCGGGGTGCTCGCCACGAAGGGTTCAGCGGCATCGCCGAGGGAGGGCGCGGCGAGGGGGGCGAGCGTGAGGCCGGGTGCGGGCTCGCTCGCGCTGGAGCAGGCGGCGAGGATCACCGCGCCGAGGGTCAGGGCGGCGGGTGGGGTGAGCCAGGCGCCGATGAGTCGAGGGAGTCGGAGGAGTGTCATCAGTCCATTGTACCCCATCGTCAGGGCGGGGGCGACTATGCCGTGCTCCCCGCGAGACCTCCCCTGCCGGGCTGATGCGCCCCCTCTAGGTTTAACGAATGCGGACGTCACCACTCGGAGGGCCGGGATCCGGCCAGCGCGTCGCCATCATCGATGGCGTCCGGACCCCCTTCGCCAAGGCGGGGACCTTCCTGAAGCACCTTGGGGTGATCGAGCTCGGGAAGCTCGCGGTCTCCGAGTTGATCCATCGTACCGATCTCGACCCCGCGTCGGTCGACCTCCTGACCTTCGGGACGGTGATCCCCTCGGTGCTCGCGCCGAATCCCGCGCGCGAGATCGCGCTGATGCCGCTGCTCCCCAAGGGCGTCCAGGCGTGGACGGTGTCGCGTGCCTGTGCCTCCGCGAATCAGGCGATCACCGACGCGGCGGACCAGATCCTCTTGGGTCACGCGACAGTCGCGATCGCCGGTGGAGCAGAGTCGCTCTCGAACGTCCCGATCCTCCACTCGCGCGGCTTCTCCGATGCGCTCGTCGCCGCGAGCCGCGCCAAGACGCCGATGCAGCGCGTGCAGTCGCTCGCCGCGATCCGGCCCAAGGATCTGATCCCCGTCACCCCGGCGATCGCTGAGCCCACGACGGGGGAGACGATGGGGCAGTCGGCGGAGAAGATGGCGAAGCTGAATGGGATCACTCGGGAGGCGCAGGATGCGCTCGCGCTCGCCTCGCATCACGGGGCGGCGCAGGGCACGGCCGATGGCCGGCTCACGGCGGAGATTCTCTCGATCTTCCCGGAGCGCGGATCGCGCACGCCGATCACCGCCGACAATGGGATCCGCGCCGACACCACCGCGGCGCAGCTCGCGAAGCTCTCGCCGGTCTTCGACCGCACCTATGGCACGGTGACGGCGGGGAACGCCTCGCCGCTCACCGATGGGGGCGCGGCGGTGCTGCTGATGCGCGAGGATGTGGCGAAGGCGGCAGGTCTCACGCCCAAGGCCTACATCCGCTCGTACGCCTATGCGGCACTCGATCCCGGCGAACAGCTCTTGCAGGCGCCGGTGCTCGCGGCCCCGCTCGCGCTGCGGCGCGCGGGACTCACCCTCGACCAGATCGATCTCGTCGAGATGCATGAGGCGTTCGCCGCGCAGGTGCTCTCCAACCTGCAGGGGTTCGAGTCGCAGCGGTGGGCCGAGCGCGCTGGGGAATCGAAGCCCCTCGGGGCGGTGGATCGCGCGAAGCTCAACTTGATGGGGGGGTCGGTCGCGATCGGGCACCCCTTTGGCGCGACGGGCGCCCGCGTGACCACGACGCTCGTGAACGAACTCGCCCGTCGCAACGGCCAGTTCGGCCTGATGACCGTCTGTGCGGCCGGTGGGCTCGGCTTCGCGATGGTGGTGGAGCGCGCATGACCGAGCCGACCGCGCTCTCGCTCAGTGTGGAGGACGGGATCGCCGTCCTCACCTTCGATCTCCCCGGGGAATCGGTCAACAAGTTCTCGCCGGCGGTGATCGAGGAGTTCACCGGGTATCTCGCGTTGCTCGAGCGGGACCAGGCGGTCCGCGCGGCGGTGCTCATCAGTGGGAAGCCGGGGACCTTCATCGCCGGTGCCGACATCGATCAGTTCCTCGCGTTCCGCAGCGCAGACGATGCCGCGCAGGCGAGCGCCTTTGGGCATACGATGATGCGGCGGATCGAGACGGGACGCGTCCCGCTCGTCGTCGCCGTCGAAGGCGCCTGCCTTGGTGGTGGGCTCGAGTTCGCGCTCGCCGCCGGATATCGCCTCGCAGTGGACACCCCGAAGACGGTCTTCTCCCTTCCGGAGATCAAGCTCGGGCTGATCCCCGGCGCCGGTGGCACGCAGCGCCTTCCGCGGCGCATCGGGGTGCAGGCCGCGCTCGACATGATCCTCACTGGCAAGAACGTCCGCGCGAAGAAGGCGAAGCAGCTCGGCCTCATCGATGAGATCGTGCACCCGAGTCTCCTGCGTGAGGTCGCCATCCGGCGGGCGCGCGAGCTCGCCGAGGGGAAGATCCCGCGCATACGGGAGACGCGGCGTCGCACCACGATGTCCCGCGCTCTCGACGATACGGCGGTGGGACGTGCGATCGTCCTGCGTCAGGCGCGGCAGCTCGCGATGAAGAAGTCGGGGGGCAACTACCCGGCGATTCCTGCGGCGATCGATGCGGTGCGCTCCGCATTCGCCGGGAGCGAGAGCGCGGGTTACGCCACCGAAGCGCGACTCTTCGGTCAGCTTGCGATGAGCTCCGTCTGCAAGGAGCTCATGTTCCTCTTTTACGCCACGACGGCGCTGAAGAAGGATGCCGGCGTCCCTGAGGGGACGGTCGTCGCGAAGGTCGATCGGATCGCCGTGGTGGGCTCCGGCTTCATGGGCGCGGGGATCGCCGCCGTCAGTGCGCAGCAGGGGATTCCCGTCCGCTTCAAGGACACCGCGCTCGAGCGTGTGGCGGCTGGGCTAGCCAGCGTGCGCGACGTGCTCCGTGAAGGGCTCACGCGCAAGCACATCACGCGTCGTGAATACGAGGATCGCGTGGGGCTCGTCTCCGGTACGGCGAGCTATACCGGATTCGGGCGGATCCTCTTGGTGATCGAGGCGGTCTTCGAGGACCTCGGCGTGAAGCACACCGTGGTGCGCGAGCTCGAGCAGGTACTCCCCGCCGATGCCGTGCTCGCGACCAACACGAGCACGATTCCCATCGCGCGGATCGCGGAGGCGAGTGCGCGTCCCGAGCGGGTGATCGGGATGCACTTCTTCTCGCCCGTGCACAAGATGCCGTTGCTCGAGGTGGTGGTGACGCCCAAGACCGCGCCGGAGGTCACGGCGACGGCGGTGGAGTTCGGGCGGCGCATCGGGAAGACGGTGATCGTCGTCAACGACGCCCCCGGGTTCTATGTGAACCGCATCCTCGCGCCGTACATCGCCGAGGCCGGGCGTCTGCTCGACGAAGGGGTGCGCGTGGAGGCGATCGACCGCGCGATGCGCGCCTTCGGCTTCCCCGTGGGTCCCTTCACGCTCATAGACGAGGTCGGGCTCGACATCGCCGGGAAGTCGGGGGCGATCATGGCGGAGGCCTTCGGTGATCGCATCCGCTCGAGTGAGGCGCTGGCACGGGTGGTCGCGGCCGGCCGACTCGGCCGGAAGGGCGGCAAGGGGTTCTACGGCTATGACGAGAAGGGGAAGCGCACCGGGGTCGACCGTGCGGTCTATGCGCTCTACCCCGGCGGCGCACGGAAGACCGAGCTGTCGGCTCATGCCATCCAGCAGCGCCTCGTCCTCGCGATGGTGAACGAGGCGGTGCGGTGCCTCGCCGATGGGGTCGTGCGCTCCCCGCGCGATGGGGACATCGGTGCGGTGTTTGGGATCGGGTTCCCGCCGTTCCGTGGTGGGCCGTTCCGCTACATCGACGCGACCGGCGCCGGGGAGATCGTCTCGCGTCTCGAGGCATTGGCCGCCACGCATGGTGGGCCATACGTGCCGAGCGACTTCCTCAAGACGCACGCCCTCGCGAGCCGCACCTTTTATCCGCCGACCGGGAAGCCCGTCTGAGGATGGGCTGATCCCGATGGCGAAGATGCGACGGAAGGGAGACCTGCCGACCAAGACCTGTGTGGTCTGCGGTCGGCCCTTCGCCTGGCGGAAGAAGTGGGAGAAGGTCTGGGATGAGGTGCGGTACTGCTCCGACGCCTGCCGCGGGCGTCGTGGGACGTCCGCGAACATTGGATCAACGGAGCGATCGTCATGAAGCCGTCAGGGAGCGCGCGGCGCCAGGTGCGCCTCGCGATGCTGGGGATGTGCGTAGGGCTTGGCCTGCATGCGTCGCTCGCGAATGCGCAGCAGACGCGTCCGGAAGCCACCGGCTATGTCGAGACCTCGTCCCATGCCGATGTCGTCGCCTTCCTCGATTCGCTCGAGCGGCGCGTGCCGGGTGCGTGGATGCGTGGCACGATCGGGACGACGACGCAGGGGCGGGTGATCCCCTCGGTGATCGTCTCGCGTCCGCTCCCACGCACGCCCGAGGAGGCGCGGGCCAGTGGGAAGCCGATCGTGTATGTGCAGGGCGACATCCACGGCGGGGAGGTGGAAGGGAAGGAGGCGTTGCTCACGCTCCTGCGCGACCTGATGCTCGATCCCAAGCCGAATGTGCTCGATTCGATCGTGTTGATCGCGATCCCCATCTACAACGCCGATGGGAACGATGCCTTCGGCCCGCAAGAGCGGTTGCGGGGGGCGCAGAACGGGCCGCAGCGGATCGGCAATCGCCCCAATGCCGCCGGGCTGGATCTCAACCGCGATTACATCAAGGCAGAGGCTCCGGAGACGCAGGCGTCGCTGCAGATGTTCTTGCGCGCCGACCCAGACGTCTTCGTCGATCTGCACACGACCGACGGTTCCTATCATGGCTACGCGCTGACCTATTCGCCGTCGTTGCATCCGGCGGCGATGGATCCCGCGCTCGCGCCGGCGGGGGCGTGGACGCGTGACACGTTGCTCCCGCTCCTCCGGAAGCGCGTCCGCGAGCGCCATCGGTTTGAGACCTTCGATTACGGGAACTTCCGTGGGGAGTTCGCCGGCCGCGATGATCCCGCCTCGTTGAACAAGGGGGCCTGGGAGACCTACGAGCATGTGCCGCGCTTCGGCACGAACTACGTCGGGCTGCGGAATCGCGTGAGCGTGTTGAGCGAGGCGTACTCGCACGATCCGTTCGAGCGGCGGGTGCTCGCGACGCGCGCCTATGTGCTCGAGCTCCTGCGCGCGGTGGCGGAGCAGGGGCCGACGGTCATCGCGCGGACGCGGAGGAGTGCGATCCCCTCGGTGGGGACACTGGTCCCGCTCCGTGCGACGATGACCAAGACTCCGTTCACCGCGCCGATCCTCGTCGAGCGCCTGATCCCGACCGGGGATTCGGTCCGCTACGAGCCGGGGCTTCGTCGTGGCTTCCGGCGCTCGAACGTCTTCACCGCCGTCGAGATGCCGGTCTACGATCGCTTCGATGCGACCCGCACGCGCCCGATCCCGCAGGGATGGGTGCTGCGCGGTGACCAGACGGCGGCCCTCGCGAAGCTCGAGGCACATGGTATTCAGGTCGTCATCCTCGACCGCACCGAGCGGGTGCGGGGGGAGCGGTTCCGCCTCGATTCGATCGTGCGCGCCCCTCGGCCCTTCCAAGGGCACCAGGAGGTGCGGGTCGAAGGGCGGTGGGAGTCGGCGACCCTCGAGCTCCCGCGTGGGGCGATCGTCGTCCCCTCGCAGCAACCGCTCGCGCTCCTCGCCGCGATCCTCCTTGAGCCCGAGAGTGACGACGGGCTCACCACTTGGAACCTCCTCGACGCGGCATTGACCCTTGGTGCGCCTCATCCGGTCCAGCGGCTCCTCGCGCCGCTTCCGGCATCGGTGACGCTCCCGCCGCGCTGATCCCTTCTCTCCTCATTTTACTCCGTGCTCCGCAACACCCTCCTCTATCTCTCGCGCCAGCCGCAGATCTTCCGCTTCGTCCGCCACAATGGGCTCGCGAAGGGGTTCGCCTCACGCTTCGTCGCCGGCGAGACGATCACCTCGGCCTGTGATGCCGTCGTCGAGCTCAATGCCGCTGGGATCTCCGCCACCCTCGACCTCTTAGGCGAATCAGTCACCAATGAAGCTGAGGCGCGCGAGACGGGGCGGCAGTATCTCGACCTGCTGGACGAGATCCATCGGCGCGGATTGAATGCCAACGTCTCGGTGAAGCTCACCGCGCTCGGGCAGGATATCCGTGACGAGCTCTGTGCCGAGGTCACGACGGAGATCCTCGAGCGCGCCAAGACGTATGACTCCTTCGTGCGGCTCGACATGGAGGGGAGTGCGTACACGCAGCGCACGCTCGATTTCTTCGGACAGCGCCTCTATCCCACCTACCCCAGGCAGGTCGGGATCGTGTTGCAGAGCGCGCTTCGTCGGACGCTCGACGACATCGAGTGGGCGATCGCGCAGGGGTGCCGAGTTCGGCTGTGTAAGGGGGCGTATCTCGAGCCGGCGACGGTCGCCTTCCCCGAGAAGCGCGATGTCGATGCGACCTACGTGGAGGGGATGGAGCGCCTGATGACGCGTGGCCATTATCCCGGGCTCGCGACGCACGACGAGACGATCATCACCCGAGCGATTGCTTTCGCTCGTGCGGCGGGAATCGGTCCGGATCGGTTCGAGTTCCAGATGTTGTACGGTGTGCGGCGCGACCTCCAGGAGCGCCTCGTACGTGAGGGGTGGCGCGTACGCGTCTATGTGCCCTTCGGGACGCAGTGGTATCCCTATCTCATGCGGCGCCTCGCGGAGCGGCCGGCGAACATCGCCTTCATCGCAGGGAACGTGCTGCGCGAGATGGTGTCGCGTCGGTGAGTCGCTTCCTCCCTCCCGATCACGCCAAGGGCGACGAGCGGACCATCGGGGGGTACGCAGCGGTCCATGCGCGACCGGCGGCGTTCGAGGGAAAGGATGGGGCGTCCTTCTCTGTGGAATTGATGGTGGATGCGACCGGTGAGCCTGAGCGTCCCTTCGGTGGGTTCATCCTCTTCGTCCAGTGGAAGCGCTACGGCGCCCAAGGGGTCGATGGGCATCTGGAGTCCGAGTTCCTCGCGTGGGGGGCGAGTCGTGATGAGGCGCTCGCCGCGCTCGGCGCGATGGAGTTGCCGGCCGTGCAGCGCGTGCTCGACGACCTGATCCGGCAGCGGCGCGAGTACGATCGATGAGCGCGTTGCAGGGGATCATCATCGAGGGCACGGGTGGCGTCTGGCGCGTGCATACCACCGATGGCGTCGACCATGAGGCCGCGCTCGCGGGTCGCCTCAAGCAGGAGGAGCGTGGGACGCTCAAGCTCGCCGTCGGGGATCATGTCACCATCGAGCCCGAGGAGCGGGGGAGTGGCTGGCGGATCACCGCGATCGCCCCGCGCACGAGTGAGCTCTCGCGGCGAGAGCCCGGTGGGCGTCACGGGGTCCGCGTGCTCGCGGCCAACCTCGACCAGGTCCTCGTCGTCTTCGCCATCGCCAAGCCGGAACCGCATCGGCGGATGATCGATCGCTTCCTCGTGATCTGTGAGGCCAACGACCTCCGTCCGCAGCTCGTGCTCAACAAGGTCGATCTCGCCAGTGATCCGGCTGAGGTCGAGCGCATCGCGACGCCCTATCGGGCGGCCGGGTACGCCGTGCATCTCACGAGCGCGAAGCGTGGCGATGGGCTGGAGACCCTTCGACGGGAGCTCCATGGACGGATCACCGCCGTCACAGGACCCTCCGGCGTGGGGAAGTCCTCGCTGCTCAATGCGCTCCATCCCGGACTCGCGCTTCGCACGCAGGAGATCTCCGAGTCGGTGAACAAGGGACGCCACACGACCGTCGGTGCGAAGTTGATCCCCCTGCCGGATGGCGACGAGGGGTATCTCGTCGATACGCCGGGGCTGCGCGAGATCGGGATCTGGGGACTCCCTTCGGAGTCGCTCGATCAGTGCTTCCCGGAGTTCCGTCCCTATCTGGGGACCTGCCGGTTCCAGGACTGCGGGCATGAGGTGGAGCCGGGGTGCGCCATCCGCGCGGCGGTGGCGGAGGGTGCGGTGAGTGCCGACCGCCATGAGAGTTACTGCAAGCTGCTCGGGGAACTCCGCGAGACCGAGAGTGTTTGGTAGGGAGCCGATGATGTCACCCCTCAGATTCCTCCTCCCCCTTCTCGCCCCCCTCGCGCTTGCCGCGCAGCCCGATCGTGCGGCGCTCGCCGAGGGGATGCGTCTCCTCCAAGCCAATGAGCCGGCCAAGGCCGAGGCACAGTTCGCCAAGGCGATCGCGGCCAACCCGAAAGTCGGCGAGTATCACCTGCGGCTCGGGCAGGCGGTCGGGGCGCAGGCGGCGACGGCGAGCACCGTGCGGCAGCCCTTCCTCGCGCGGCGTGTGAAGGCGGCGTTCGAGGAGGCGGTCGCGCTCGATCCCTCGCTCGTCGAGGCACGCGAAGGACTGATCTTCTTCTATTCGTTCGCGCCTGGGGTGATGGGGGGGAGTGACGAGAAGGCGCGCGAGCAGCAGCGCGCACTGCTCAAGTTGAATCCGATGCGCGGCCAGATGGCGGCGGCCGCCCTCGCAGCACGTGCGCGTGACACCACCGGTGTGGAGCGTGCGCTCCGCGCCGCGATCGTCGCGGCGCCCGATAGCTCGGCGCCCGTGGTGCAGCTCGCCCAGCGGCAGGCGGGGTGGGGGCGCACCGCCGCGGCCTTCGCCACGCTCGATGCCTTCCTCGCGCGGCGTCCCACCGATCTCGCGGCACGGATCCAGTACGGACGGCTCGCCGGGACGAGCGGTCAGCAGCTCGCCAACGGGGAGCGCTACCTCCGTGAGGTGCTCGCTGGCCCCGCATGGTCTGTGACGATCGGCGTGCCGAGTCGCGCGCAGGTGCACTACCGGCTCGGGATGATCCTCGAGAAGGCAGGGCGTGTCGCCGATGCTCGGAGCGCGTACCAGCAGGCAATCGCCAGCGACCCGGCGCTCAAGTCGGCACGCGAGGCGCTCGACAAGCTCAAAGGGTAATCGCCCCCTGCATACCGGGCGCTCACCCGATGCTCAGGGGCTGAGTCGCTCGATCACCCAGTGGGTGCCGGCGCCGCCAGAGCGCCGATAGCGGATCCGATCGTGCAGACGGCTCGGTCGCCCCTGCCAGAACTCATACGTCGACGGGATCACCCGGAACCCGCCCCAGTGTTCCGGGAGCGGGACGGTATCGCCAGGATATTTGGCATCGAGCTCGGCGTGCCGAGCCTCGAGCGTCTCGCGATCGGGGAGGACCGAGCTCTGCGCCGAGGCCCAGGCGCCGAGCTGACTCCCACGAGGGCGCTGTTTGTAGTAGGCCGCGGACTCCGCCGGATCTATCCGCTCCACAGGGCCCTGGAGCCGCACCTGCCGCTCAAGCGGCGCCCACCAGAAGCAGAGCGCGGCATGCGCCGTCGCGTCGATCTCCTGTCCCTTCATGCTGCGGTAGTCGGTGAAGAAGACGAAGCCGCGCGCATCGGCCTCCTTGAGGAGGACCATCCGGCAGTTGGGATGCCCCTCGCCATCACTCGTCGCCAGCGCCATCGCATTCGGTTCGATCACCTCGGCCTGCTGCGCCTGCTGGAACCAGTCGCGGAACTGGGCGAGAGGGTCGGCGGCGACGTCGGTGACATCGAGACTGGCGCGGCGGTACTCCTCGCGCAGGTGGGAGATCTGCATGCCCGAAAGCTCCGGTGCGTGGTGCGGCAAGGCAAGCGGCACGATATTACCTCCATGAGCCAGCTCCCCGAGGGCACCGCCGCCCATCGCGCCGATGCGCAGCGCTACGCCACGCTCCGCGCGGCGGTCCTGACCGTCACCGACTCCCGCACGCTCGAGACGGACGAATCGGGGGTGGTGTTGCAGGATGGGCTGACCGCGGCAGGCCACACGGTGTGCGAGCGGGCCCTCCTCCCGAACGATGAGGCACGGGTACGCACTCTGGTCACCGAATGGCTGGGGCGGGACGATCTCGACCTGATCGTCATCACCGGGGGGACGGGGCTCGGCTCGCGCGACCGCACCATCGAGGCGGTGCGGCCCCTCCTCGAGAAGGAGATCCCCGGATTCGGGGAGCTCTTCCGGCTCTTGGGCTACCAGGAGCAGGTCGGGACGGCCGCGATGCTCTCGCGGGCGACCGCGGGGAGCGCGCGAGGGAAGCTCCTGATCTCCCTTCCGGGCTCGAAGGCCGCGGTGGGGCTCGCCCTCGAGCGATTGATCCTCCCTGAGGCGGCGCATCTCCTCCGGGAGATTCGCCGCTAGCGGCTCAGACGAGCTCGAGCGTCCAGGTCACTGTCAGGTTCGGATCGAGTGAATCCCGCACCGAGCAGTACTTGGTCACCGCGAGCTCGATCGCGCGCTCGGCGTGCACGCGCTCGATTCCGGCCCCACCGATGCGATAGTGGAGTTCGATCGCGGTGAGGCGCGCCGGGACCGCGTCGGCGCGGTGCCCCGTCACCGCGATATCGAGCGAGGCGATCGGGGTGCGGCGCTTCTCGAGGATGTCGACGACGTCGACCCCCGTGCAGCTCGCGAGGGCGCAGAGCAGAGCATCGACGGGGCTCGGTCCCGTCTCTCCCGAGGCATCGAGCCGGATCGTCGCCGCACTCTCCGGACGACCACCATCGAAGCGGTGCGCGCCATCCCAGCGCACCGTCACCGCATTCACCTTCCCACTCATCGTGCCCCCTGCCGCCCGAAGGGCGTGCGATTCAAGACGACGCGCCCATCGGTGATCACGATGAGCACATCCTGCAGGACGCTGGCATCCTCGAGCGGGTTGCCCTCGAGAACGATCAGATCGGCCTCGTACCCTTCCACCACGCGTCCGGTCCGTGCGCCGATCCCCAAGAGCTCGGCGGCCCCACTCGTCGCGGTCGCGAGCGCCTCGACCGGCGAGAGTCCGAGCGCGCGGAAGCGCGTCACCTCGTGGGAGATCCGTGTCAGGCTCTCCGCGCCGTAATCGGTGTCGGCCCCAGCGGCGATCCGCACCCCGAGGGCGTGCGCGTGGCGGATGGTCTGCTCGAGTCGCGGGAGCATGTACTCACCGCGGAGCGTGAGCACGGGATCGTCGTAGTCACCGCCGGGCCGCGCGAGGTCGACCACTGTCGAGAGGGTAGGGACGAACCAGGCGCCCTTCTGCTTCATGAACCGCAAGGTCGAATCGGAGAGGAAGGTCCCATGCTCGATGCTCTTCGCCCCGGCGGCGACCGCGGCATACGCCCCCTCATCTCCGTGGGCATGCGCCATCACCGGGATCCCCTTCGTCGCCGCCTCCTCGACGATCGCCCGCAACTCTGCCTGATCGTAGACCTGCTTTCGCGGGTCGGTGTCCGGAAGGCCGGCGCGCTCGGTGCCGCGCGTCTTGATCCAGTCCACCCCGCGGTCGAGGTTCACGCGCACGAGGGCACGGAGTTGCTCGGGAGTCGTGACGCCATTGGCCAACGCGCCGAGTCGGTTGTCGGCGAGGACGGTCTCCCCGAGGTTCGGCGTGACGAAGACGCCGGCGGCGAGCACATCGGGGGCGAGGATCTGTCCTGCGCGCGCCTGCTCGCGCATCGCGACATCCTGGAAGGCGGGGACGCTCGCCGAGCGGACGGTGGTGACACCGGAGAAGAGGGCGCGCTTGGCGTTCGCGAGGGTCGCGATGTGCGTGTGCGCGTCGATCAGCCCGGGCGCGACCCAGCGGCCCGCGAGATCGATCACCCGCACGCCGCCGCCACGCGGCAGCGAGAGCTTGGGCGCGATGCGTGTGATCTTCGTCCCCTCGATCACGATCGTCGCGTCGCGAATGACATTGCCGGAGACGCCATCGACGACGTTGGCGTTGATCAGGTAGAGCGGTTGGCGCTCCTGTGCGGTGAGCAGTGCGGCGAGCGGCGCGGTGCCGGCGAGGGCGATGAGCGCCGTGAAGGCGAGTCGGAGCGAGCGGGCGAGCGGTGTCATCCGATGCGGGTTCCGTTGGGGACGGGGTGGTCGGGATTCAGGAGGACGACCTCAGTCGGCCCGGGCATCGCGCCGAGGACGAGGACCTCACTCGTGAATCCCGCGATCTTGCGGGTCCCGATGTTCGTCACGGCGATCACCTGCCGACCGATGAGGGATTCGGTAGTGTAGTGCGTGGTGATCTGGGCGCTCGAACGGCGTACGCCGAGCTCGGGGCCGAAGTCGATCATGAGCTGGATCGCCGGCTTTCGCGCCTCCGGGAACGGAGCGGCCTCGAGGACCGTTCCCACTCGCATATCGATCGCGAAGAAGTCATCTGGGGTCGGCATCCGATTAATGTACGCCTGTTGCCTGGTCCCTCCTACCTGGTCCCTGACCCCCGATGTCTCAATACCAGAAGCATGTGTTCGTCTGCACCGGCGGGAAGACCTGCGGTTCGCAGGACTCCGCCGCGACCTTCGACTACCTCAAGGGGGCGATCAAGGATGTCGGCCTCGCACAGGAGGTCCGCATCAATCAGTCGGGGTGCATGGGGCAATGCGGCTTCGGCCCGATGGTCGTCGTCTATCCCGAGAACGTCTGGTATGCCGGGGTCGATCGTGCTGCGGCAGAGACCATCTGCGCTTCGCATCTGATCGGTGGCACGCCGGTCGAGGCACATCGCTATCGCCCGGCCCATGCGGGGGATCACAAGAAGCCGAAGGATCCCGCGGTCTGATGCGACCGGAGGAGCGGCCGCCGGTGATGGATCCCTACCGGCGGCACATCGTCGTCTGCACCGGGGGGTACTGCTCGAGCAATCGCGCGGGACGTGCGCTCTACGCACAGCTCGCGCGACTCCTGCATCGCGAGGGGCTCCTCTTCGGCCCGTCGCGCGTGAAGCGCAGCGAGGTCCCCTGCCTCGGCGTCTGTGCCGGGGGGCCGATCGTCGTGGTCTACCCCGAAGGGGTCTGGTATGCCCACGTCACGCCGGTGCTCCTCGAGCGAATCGTCGTGGAACACCTACGCGATGGACGTGAGGTGAGCGAGGCGGTCTTCCACCGCCTCTGAGTCCACGCGCGATCAGCGCCCCATGAGGCGCGCGACGCGCTCCTCGGTCGCCGGATGCGTCGAGAAGAGGGAGGAGAGTCCCCCACGCACACCGGCGAGCGGATTCACCATCGCGAGCGGCGCGACCGCCGGCGAGACCTGCATCGGGATCCGCTTGGAGTAGGCGTCGAGCTTCCGCAGCGCGTTCGCGAGCCCGTGCGGGCGGCCCGCGATCTCCGCTCCCACCGCATCGGCTTTGTACTCGCGCTGGCGGCTGATCGCGAACTGGATCAGCATCGCCGCGATCGGCCCGATGATGATGCCAATGAGCGCCGCGGCCGGGTGCCCGCGCTCATCGTCATTCGAGCGACCACCCCCGAACATGAGCCCCCACTGCGCGATGTTCGCGAGCGTGGAGATCGCACCCGCGAAGGTCGCGGTGATCGTCTGCAGGAGCATGTCGCGGTTCTTGATATGCGCGAGCTCGTGCGCGATGACCCCCTCGAGCTCCTCGCGATCGACCAAGCGCATGAGTCCCTCAGTGACGCAGACCACCGCATGCTCGGGGTTCCGGCCCGTCGCGAAGGCGTTGGGCTGTTCGTGCGGCGCCACGGCGACGGTCGGCATCGGGAGACCGGCGCGCTGCCGCAGCCGGTCGACCATGTCGTAGAGCTCTGGGGCCTGTGCGCGGTCGATGATCTGCGCGCGGTACGACCGGAGGACCATCGAGGCCGAGTTCCAGTACATGAAGACGTTCATGCCGGCCGCGAGGACCAGTGCCATCACCATCCCCGATTGACCCCCGAGCGCACCGCCGACCGACGCGAAGAGCGCCGTGAGACCGGCCATGAGCAGGAAGACCTTCAGGTTGTTCATTGCAGACTCCGACGAAAAGGGCAGGGTGCACCCGCCACTTTGGCGGGGCGACATGGGACACGATACTCAGGAGGTGCAAGCCGTGTGCCAGGGGACTTATGCTGAAGGCTAAAGGCTAGAAGCTGAAAGTTAGACAGCAATAGGTCTCGCTGTGAGCCTCCAGCCTCCAGCTTTCAGCCTCCCCCTCAGCCCTCCCGCGCTCTATACTCTGCCCAATCCCCCACCCGAGGTCCCGCCATGGCCCCGAAGAAGCTCATCCTCGACTATGTCTACGAGAAGGAGTCGGCGCACCCCGACCGCGTCTACCTGACCCAGCCGGTCGGGGGCGGGAAGGTCATCGACTATACCTGGCGTCAGGTCCTCGACGAGGCGCGGCGGATGGCGGCGCACCTCCGGAGCCTCGGCCTCCAGCCGGGCGACCGGGTGGCGATGCTCTCCAAGAACTGCGCGCACTTCTTCATGGCGGAGCTGGCCATCTGGATGGGAGGATTCACCACCGTCGCGATCTTCCCGACCGAGAAGGCCGACACCATCGCCTACATCCTCGAGCACAGCGAGGCGAAAGCGATCTTCATCGGGAAGCTCGACGCTGGGTGGGAGGCGCAGCTGCAGGGCGTCCCAGACGCGATGCACCGACTGAGCTTCCCGCTCGCGCCCCAGGTCATCGGCACCGCGTGGGATCAGGTCGTCGCGACGGTCGCGCCCCTCGGCGGGCAGCCAGCCCGTGCGGCCGAGGACCTCGCCCTGCTCCTCTACACGAGTGGATCGACTGGCACGCCGAAGGGGGTGATGCACGACTTCGGGCACATCACAGCGGCCGCGGAGGGGATCATGCGCGGCATCGACTTCTCGCCTGAGGATCGCGCCCTCTCGTATCTCCCGCTCGCGCATGTCTTCGAGCGCGCGTATATCGAATGTGCCTCGTTCGTGGCCGGCGGCCACATCTTCTTCGCCGAGGCGCTCGACACCTTCGTCGCGGACATCCAGCGCGCGCGCCCGACGATCTTCATCTCGGTCCCGCGTCTCTGGCTGAAGTTCCAGCAGGGAGTCTTCGCGAAGATGCCGGCGCAGAAGCTCGATAGCCTGCTGCGCATCCCGCTCCTGAACAAGCTGATCGGGAAGAAGGTCCTCACCGGACTCGGGCTCGACCAGGTGCGACTCGCCGGCTCCGGTTCGGCGCCGATCCCGGCGGAGCTCATCGCCTGGTATCGCCGACTCGGGCTCAACCTCCTCGAGGGGTACGCGATGAGCGAGGACTTCGCGTACAGCCATCTCTCCACGCAGACACATAAGCTCCCCGGCTACGTCGGCGTGCCCTATCCCGACGTCGCGGTGCGGATCAGCGAGGACGGGGAGGTGCTCATCAAGTCGCCGGGGTGCATGGTCGGCTACTACAAGCTCCCCGAGCTCACGGCGGAGTCGTTCACCGCGGACGGGTTCTTCCGCACCGGTGACCGTGGCGAGCGGCGTCCTGATGGGTTGCTTCGGATCACCGGGCGCGTGAAGGAGCTCTTCAAGACGGCGAAGGGGAAGTACGTGGCGCCGGCGCCGATCGAGAACTTCATCAACGAGCACGAGGCGATCGAGCTCTCGTGCGTGAGTGGCGTTGGGCAACCCGCGGCATACGCGATCATCGTACTCGCTGAGCACCTGCGCCCGAAGATGAAGGATCCGGCGGTGCGCGCCGAACTCGATCGGACGCTGACCGAGTGGCTCGCGGTCGTGAATCGTCATGTGTCGGAGTACGAGCGACTCCAGATGTTCGTCGTCGCGGCGGAACCCTGGTCGATCGAATCGGAGACCCTGACCCCGACGATGAAGATCAAGCGGGCCCGCATCGAGGCGATGGCGGCGCCGTATGTCGACGGGTGGTATGCCGCTGGGCAGCCCGTCATCTGGCAGTGAGCTGAGCCGTTGCCCTCGTCCTTCGATGGGCGCCGTGAGCTCTTCGATGCCGCCAAGAAGTTCCTCCTCGAGGCGCCGGCGAAGGCCGCGGCGCCCGCGCCGGTCGCGTCGGACGACTTCGATCCGCCGCGCCTGACCCTTGCCGCTTTGGAGAAGATCTCGATGTCCCGTTCCCGTGAGCGCATCCTGTCCAACCTTGAGGAGCTCTACCGCGAGGCGTTCCAGCGCGCGGCGGAGTCAGAGGATGTCGCGCAGAAGGTGTCGCTCGACTTCGCGTATCGTCGCGAGCAGTTGTATCTCGAGGTCCTGCTCGATGTGCGGGATGCATTGGAGCGGCGCGGCTGAGCGTCGTCTCCCTGTGACGTGGCGGTCCTGATGATACCGGTTCTGATCGTGAATGCGCGGATCGCCACCGGTGATCCGCGTCGACCGTGGGCGGATGCGGCGGTGTGCGATGGTCCGACGGTGCTGGCGATCGGCTCCAGTGCGGAGCTTCGAAAGCGATTCGGTGCAGAGGTCCGAGTGGTCGACGCGAAGGGCGCCGAGATCGAGCCTGGCGATGCGGCTTCGTTGGCTTCGGTCATCGAGGCGCGGTCATCTGAGGCGCTGCCGTGACCGATCTGATCGCCCTCGACGGCCCCGCCTTCGAATTCGCCGCGCTCGAGCGGGCCCGCCATTACGGACGCGCCATCGCGCGCGAGTTCGCGATCGAACTGTGTGGACGCGTCCTCGAGGTCGGTGCGGGGGTCGGCCAGATGTCGCGGGTCTTCGCCGACATGCAGGGGGTGCGAGAGCTTATCGCGCTGGAGCCGGAGGAGGCGTTCGCCCCGGCCTTTCGTGCGCGTGTCCCCGACGTTCGTCTCATCCAAGGGACGACGGCGACACTCGATGCCGGAGAGCACTTCGACGCGGCGGTGATGATCAATGTCTTGGAGCACATCCCCGATCATGTCGGGACGCTCCGGGAGCTCCGACCACATCTCCATCCCCGCGCACCGCTCTGCCTACTCGTCCCAGCGCGTCCTGAGCTCTATGCCGCGATCGACGCTCGGTTCGGGCATGTGCGCCGGTACACCAAGCCAGTGCTCCGTCAGGTGCTTGAAGAGGCTGGCTACACGGTGGCGCGCCTGCACTACTTCAACGCGATCGGCTACGCTCTCTGGTATCTCAACTTCACACTGCGCGGGGCGACGACCTTCAACCCGACTCTCGTCGGGGCGTTCGATAGCACGGTCTTCCGGGCGGTGAACTGGGTAGAGACGCACATCGCGCGGCCACCGATCGGGCAGAGTCTGATCGCGGTGGCCTATCCCGCCAACTGACGGGTGGCGGGGCTAGTACCCCGCCACCTCCTCGTACGCCTTCACGAAGTCCGCCACCTGCGGGAGGATCTCATCCTCCAGGCTCGGCGCGTAGCCCACGAAGGTATCGGTGCTCGCCACGCGCTTGACCGGCGCATCGAGCCAGGCGAAGCAGTCGTCCGCGATGCGCGCGGCGATCTCAGCCCCGTATCCCCATGAGATCGAATCCTCATACGCGACGATCACGCGGCCGGTCTTCTTGGCCGAGGCGTAGACCGTCTCCTGATCCCAGGGCAAGAGGGTGCGGAGGTCGATCACCTCGACCGTGAGCCCCCGCTCCTCCTCGACCTGCTTCGCCGCTACGAGCGCGCGCTGCACCGTCGCACCGTACGTCACGACCGTCACGTCCGACCCCTCCTTGACGATCTTCGCCTTGCCGAAGGGGATCATGAAGTTCGGCCCAGGATACGCGGCCTTGTTGTAGGTCTGCCGATAGAGGTGCTTGTGCTCGAGGAAGATCACCGGATCCTCGGAGCGGATTGCGGTGCGCAGCAACCCGTTGGCATCGAGCGCCGTGCTCGGGCAGACGACGCGGAGCCCGGGGCAGTGCGTGAAGAGCGAGGCCCCGGTCTGCGAGTGATAGATCGCCCCGCGGATGTAGCCGCCATACGTGGTGCGCACGACGACCGGCGCGGCGAATTGATTGTTGGAGCGCCAGCGCATCGTCGCGAGCTCATCGCGCAGCTGCATGTAGGCGGGCCAGATGTAGTCGAAGAACTGGATCTCGACCACAGGCTTGAACCCACGGAGCGCCATCCCGATCGCACGCCCGATGATGTTCGCCTCGGCGAGCGGCGAGTTGTACACGCGCGTCCCACCGAACTCCTTCTGGAGTCCCCAGGTCACCTTGAAGACGCCGCCTTTCCCCTTGACCTTGCCGAGGTACTCCTCGCGCGAGACGTCGGCGACATCCTCACCGAAGACGACGATCCGCCCATCGCGCCGCATCTCGTCCTTCATGCAGGCGTTGAGGAGATCGACCATCGTCGTGGGCTCCCCGCTGAACTGCGGGTCGTCCTCGGTGTCGAACTGCTCGCTCGTCGGATCGACATCCGGCGAGTAGACGGCGAAGGTCGCGGTCTCCGGCGCGGGCTGCGGCTGCGTCAATGCGTCATCAGTGGCCGCGAGGACCTCGGCATCCACCGATGCCTGGATCGCCTCGATCTCGGCGGCGGTCGCATGGCCCTCATCCACGAGCCACTTGGGGAAGTGCGTGATCGGGTCGCGCGCCGCATCGGCGTCCCGCTCAGCGTCGGGACGGTACATCACCTCGTCGTCGGAGAGGGAGTGCGAGTAGGGACGGATCACCTTGGCGTGCACGAGCGCTGGGCCCTTCCGCTCGCGCGCGTAGGCGACCGCCTTCTGCAGGACCTCGTAGGAGGTGAGGAGATCGCAGCCATCGACTTCCTGGATGAAGAAGTTCGGGAAGCCGCTCACGAGCTTGGAGATCGAACCGCCGGCGGTGTTCACCTCGACCGGCACAGAGATGGCGTAGCCGTTGTCCTCGACGAGATAGACGACCGGGAGCTTGAGGTTCGCCGCGGTGTTGAGCGACTCCCAGAACTCGCCCTCGGAGGTCGTGCCGTCCCCGGTCGAGACGAAGACCACCTCGTCGGACTTGAAACCATCCGCAATTCCAAGCGCCTTGGCGCGCACCACCGCCTCGGCGGAGCCGACGGCCTGGAGGAACTGCGTCCCGGTCGGGGAGGAGGCGGAGACGATGTTGGTCTTCTTGTGGCCCCAGTGGGAGGGCATCTGCCGCCCGCCGGAGTTGGGGTCGATCGCCGCGCCGACGGCGGAATAGAGCATCTCGGCCGCGGTCATCCCGAGCTGGAGGCAGAGGGCGCGGTCCCGATAGTAGGTGTAGAACCAGTCGTGCCCGGGTTTGAAGACCATCCCGGCGGCGACGAGCACCGCCTCGTGGCCCGCGCCGGAGATCTGGAAGAAGATCTTGTTCTGCCGCTTGAGCTGGATCTCCTTGTCGTCCACGCGGCGCGACAGGAGCATCGTGCGATACGCGGCGAGGAGCTGATCCTTGGAAAGACCGAGGGTCGAGCGACGGGCCTTGGCGGAGGTGGCCATCGGGGGATACCGGCTGACGGGACGGACGCGACCGCCCTCGAGGGAGGAGGGCTCGGTCTGGAGACCGAAAAAGTTAGCATCGCGACGGGGCCTCGCGAGCGGGGGGCGGGGGACTCTTGCGCCCTTTCACGTGACGCTGCACTTCTAGGAGCGTCATACCTGCAGGACGTCGTGGCCTGGAGTCACGACGCACCTCACGGGAGGCCTGTGACCGGTACCTATGGACCGTCGCTCCAGCCGCAGTGGCCCTGGTCGCTCGATGCGACCATGATCGGCCGCCTCCCTACCTCCACCGCTGACACCCCGCCCGGGCCCTTCGTCCCGTCGCGGGGTGTCGCCATTTCAGGCGAGGTTCGATGTCCAGTCGGCACCTCCACCATGTCACGCTCGCCCGTTCCCCCCGCGGGCTATCCCGTCACGCTCGCCGCGTGGAGCACCAGCAGCTCAAGCGTCAGGTCAAGCGCGCGACCTTTCGGGATTGTGGACGTCGATGCGTCTACTGTGGGACCGGACTGGGACTGGAGCACGCCACCCTCGATCATGTGATCCCGCTCTCCCGGGGCGGGACGCATCACCCGGGGAACCTCGTCGCCGCCTGTCAGCCCTGTAATCAGCTCAAGGGCTCACAGCTTCCGCACGAGTTCTTCGCGCGCTACCCGCTCGCGGGGCAGAACTTCATGCGCTTCGCGCGGGCGGTGCATCGGCAGCTGAAGCGTGGTGCGCGCCGCGCGGTCAGTCTCGCGTTCGCGCACGCGGCGTAGGCGCCGGTTCCCGCTCCGACGGGGCGTCAGACGCGTAGGGCCTGACGTAGAAGTCCCAGGAGATCGATCCCTCGTCTATGCCGTCCGACCGGGGCCGCCGGTGACCCCTGGTTGCGAGGGTTCCAAGGGAGCGTCAGCCTCGGGCGTGGGGCGTGAGGAGCTCGGGAATGCGCGGGTCCTCGAGGATCGCACCGTGTTCCAGCGCATTCTCCACCCGTTCGTACTCGAATCCATCCGGGGGAAGGGCATGCTCCGGACAGACCCGCTGATCGCCGGGGCGGCGGGGCATGCTCTTCAGGTCCCACCCCCGCACGCTCTTCGGTCCATGTCGCATCGCCGTCGCCAGTGTGGGGAAGCCGTGCGAGGCCACCACCGTGATGGGAGGGTACGCCGCATCCTTCCGGTGGATGAGCTGCTCCCGGAAGGTGCGGGCGCGGCCGAGCGCCCATCCCAGAAACTCGAGATGTTCCGGGGTTGCCTCTCCGGGGTCTGCGAAGATCCCTATTCCGTGCTCGACCCAACTACCCGGGTTGAAGAAGTCCAGATCGAGGGCAGACCCGTCCGGCGCGAAGCAGTCCAACCTCCCGAGCGGATACAGCGTGTAGATCGAGGGACAGGTGAAGAGCATGTGCGGGTCGCTGACCCGCTGATTGCGGCCGGTCGGAAGTCCGACATGCATCTCCTCGGAGAACCCCACGCCTCCGCGGAGGGGAATCCCGCCGAACAGCACATGCACAAAGGCATCGGGCTGGCGGTTGAGGAGGGCCAGGGAAACGAGCCCCCCCATGGAGTGCGCCACCAGCTGGACGGGCCCTCCCCCATGGCGTTCCCGGATGGCCGCGATGGCGGCCGCCAGCTTCTCGACCGTCTCGAGGTTATCCCGATACCAGTCATAGGCGAAGGCGTAGAAGGGGCATCCGAGCGATTTGGCGGTCCGGAGCCAGGGTTCGTAAATCGGCTTGGAGATCCCCGAAGGATCCGGACGGCTGCGAGGGGCCCCGAAGGGTGGAGACCATCCTCGATCTGACGGTCGCCGTAGCGGCGGAGGGGCAAGCGGAGATCCGGATTCGAGAGGCCGAGAGCGATCGCTCCGTTGAGCCCGCGGACACGCCCGCGCCCGTCCCCAGCATCGCCCCCTTGATCCCATGCACGAAGACGAGGGGGATGCCGGGGGCCCCCGTGTTGCGGGCATGATGGGGAAGGGACATCGGCATGTTCCTGCAGGTCAGGGTGCAGTGCGGCTACGGGGACTGAAATCCGTCACGATCAGCGGTTCCACCGGTCGGTTTCCGAGGGGGAGGTCGGTATCGCTCCACCGGGGGGTGGATCCGAGCGTCCACTGCCACGCCGGGACGATCCGCTGGACGCAGCGCTCCAGCACTGAGGGGACGATGTCCCTCCCGGCGCAGACTTTATTGTCCGTGCGAGTCGGGGTCTCCCCGGTGCCATTCGACCAGAGTAGCGCGCGGAGGAATCGGGGGTCGGCGGTTCGGCTGGGGTCGAATCGCTCCGGATCGGGGAAGAAATCGGGATCGCGAGCAGCGAGCCAGAAGACCCCCATCAGCATCTCCCCCTTCCGAACCGGGAAGGACCCGCTCGAGGACTCGATCCGGAGATCATCCCGGGCCTCGCCATAGGCAAAGGGGACCGGGCCCCGGAGCCGGAGGGTCTCCAGAACGGCCCCCCGGGCCATCCCCCCTCCGGGGTCGCCGGCGATGGCATCCGCCACCTCCGGGTGAATGGACAGTTCCGCCATCAGGGAGCGCCAGGCGCCCTGAAGCCCTCCCCAAGCATTCGCCACCAGCATGAAGAGCAACTGCGCGGCGACCTCGGGCTCCTCCATCCCGGCCCTGGTACGTCCCAGCGCCGCCGCCTCGGGAAGTCCGGGCGCTCCCCGGATCGTCGCGAGAAGGCGGTCGCGTGCCTTGCGGGCCGGGCGCGGGGCCGAAGGAAGGGGAACATCCCAAGGGATGGGAGAGAATCCGGCATCGAACCAGGTGCGGACATCGGACAGCTCCGGCCGTGCTCCCAGCAACCAGTCGAAGAGGAAGTCCGCGAGGAGCCGGTCGGCATCGGCGCCCCAGTCAAAGGGCTTCCCTGCCGTGGCCCATCGGCCCATGGCCTCCTCGAGCGCCCGGTCCAGCGCCCGGTGCAGCTCCGGCCCCCGCATACCCATCCACTCGAGCACGAAGGCTTTGCGCACGTCGTGGGCCGCGTCGTTGTGAAAGACCGTGGGGACGACCCCGGAGAGGAGATCACGACGCGGAATCGCCGGCCCGAACCCGAACCGCTTGCGAACCTTGGTGGCATCGAGCAGGACATCGAACCCGCGCACGTCCAGAATCGAGATGGCGGGGAACACCACCGAAGTCCGGAACACGTTACTCCGGTAGCGCTCCCTCCGCGACTCAAAGAAGGCACGCCACCCCTTCAGAAACTCCCCGGTGTCCGTGAACCGCTGGAGGATCGGGAGTCCCCCGCCGGGAATCGGGTCGCGCACGCGGAACCCTGGGGTTTGAGAGGGGGGACGATGTAGCGGAGGCGGAGTGAGGAGCCCCGTCGAACGTATGAGGGCACCCGCAGGGGAGCAAGCGCAGGCGAGTCCGGTCGCCAAAACGTTCCTCCGGCGGACTTTCCGGGCGTGTGGGGGTCTGCCTATACTTTTTGGTCACCATGGTTCTGCGCGACCAGCTCGCTCCCGGGTCCGGCGATCGCCGCCGAGGCCGGAATGCAATGGGCCTTAGCTGGCGGTCCAGACATCAGTCCCCGGGGTTCCATGTCGCCGATCCTACCTGAATCCGAGCTTCTCGAGCGTTTTTCTCGCCTTAGTCCGGAAGAGCAGGAGCGGATTGCCCAACTGCTGGGTGCCTCCTCGGCTGCCAGAGTAGCGGCATCGGAGTCCGGCCCCCCCTCCCCGACGTCGCCGGCCACGGAAGCGATCCGGCGCATTCGATCCGACCTCGAAGCCATCACCCTTCTCTCCGTCCTGACGGAGGCGGAGCGGGAGGAACTGGCGTGCCGGGTCGCGCCGGTAGCGTTCGGAGACGGGGCGTTCGTTGTCCAGGAGGGGGCCACCGACCGGGACCTCTACCTCCTCACCCGCGGGGCTGCGCAGGTGCGGGTCAACATCACGGGGAGCAACGAGTCCCGAGCCATCGCGGAGCTCTCGACCGGCGACTACTTCGGCGAGATGGCGCTGCTCCTCGGCGAGCCCCGCAAGGCTTCCGTCGTGGCGAACGGTTCCGTCGAGGTCCTGCGGGTCTCGCGCGAGGACTTCGATGTCCTCCTCCGCGGACGCCCCGGGATCGCGGACGAACTCGCGACGGAACTCGCTCGGCGGGAAGTGGAACTCCAGGCTGCGAAGCGGTCCGGAATGGCCCTTCTCGAGAGCCTCTCTGAGCCCGAGAGGACGGACTTCCTCAGGCGGGGCAGGGAGGAGGACTTCGCTCCGGGGGCGATGCTCCTGGAGGAGGGGGCGGAAGGGGACCGGATGGGGGTGATCCTGACCGGGGAGGCCGAGGTCCGGGTGCGGACGGAGGGTGGCGGCTCTCGGCAGGTCGCCATCCTTCGCGGCGGCGACGTGTTCGGGGAGATGAGCCTCCTGTCCGGGGCTCCTCGGACGGCCTCGGTTCTCGCCCTCACCCGCGTGTCGGTGCATGTCGTCGACAAGGCGGACTTCAACGCCTTCCTCGCCGCCTTTCCGGATGTCCGGGGCCGCCTCGAACAGATCCGTATGCAGCGGGAGGGCGGGCTGGCCGCCATCCGGTCGGGTATCGAGGAGGAGGAATCTCGCCGCCGTCAGCGAGCAGCGGAGACACGCTTCGCCGGACGGATCCGCCGGCTCTTCGGCCTCGGGGTCCCCGCCGATGCATCCCGCCTGCAGGCCGCTCCCTCCACCCGCTGCGCCTCGGGCCGGCTCCTGTTCGAATACACACGCCCGACCGGAGAGGACAAGCCGCTGCACAACATGGAGATCGAGCTCTGGCACGTGGGGCTGATCGACACCTTCCTGGCCTGCTCCCGGACCGCCCGCGACGGCAGCTTCGAGCTCTGGTACGAGCTGCCGGACGGGACGGACGCGGTGGACCTCGAACTGCGGATCTTCGAAACGCACCATGAGTTCACCCGGGACGGCGAGCTCAAGCTCTCGAACCGGCTCATCCAGACGATCCCGGGGGACCAGAACGTCAAGGCCGAGCGGGTCTCATTCGGGGACCACCGGATTCCCTACTGGGAGTACGACCCCTCGAATCCGATGCCCCGCGCCATGATCTCGGATCAGGGCGACCCGCCCCAGAGTTTCCCAACCGCCCGGTCCCTCATGATGGTGAAGGTGGTGGCGCCGCTCGAGCTCGCCATGAAGAAGCACATTCTTCAGGAGGTGCTGACCGGCAAGGCCCCCTCGCTGGAGCAGATCCAGGCCGACTACCCCGAGAGCTACACGGTCAAGCTGGAACGCGAGCGCCCGGGGTACACGCGCGGTGACGAGTTCTTCGGAGAGCGGATGCTGAACGGCCTCAGCGCCGGCGTCTGGGACCGGGACGATGCCAACCCCGGATGGTGGCGGGTCTACCACCACTGGAATTCCTACGAGCAGGACGGGATCCACGTCCTCCCGAACGTGGATATGCGCTTCGAGGAGCGCGACGGGAGGATGTACCCGGTCCAGATCACCCTCCATCTGCGGGAGCCTGGGGTGACGCAGGCCCATGCGGAGACAAGGAAGCACACCCTGACCCCTGCTGATGGGGAGCGCTGGCTGGCCGCCAAGCGGATTGCCCGGGTCAGCGCCACCCTCTCCGCGGAACTCGACAACCACCTCGTCACGACCCACCACAATTCCGAGCAGTATGCGATCGCGGCCTACCGGAATTTCCGGCGGAATCCGCTCCGCTACCTCCTCTTCCCCCACCTGAAGGAGGTGGTCCTCATCGACCACTCGTCGGACAGCTTCCTTCTGGGGCCCAACGGCTACGTCACGCGGGCGACGGCCCTCACGGAGGAGTCCATCCTCGAGCGGATCCATCAGGTGATGGGAACGCTGGACTGGAAGAACTGGAGTCCCATCCAGCCGATCTGCGGGACCCACAGGTACGCCAGGGTGGCGAACCTGTTCTGGGACGTCGTCTCCCAGTGGGTCGAGGAGTTCTTCGACGAGCACCTGCAGGGAATCACGGAACACTGGTATGAGGTGCACCAGTTCTCACAGGATCTGGTGGAGCACAGCGCCCCCGACTTCCTCTGCCGCTACCTTCGTTCCACCGCGGACGGGAAGCCTCCCCAGGCGCGGGCGTGGTTCAACCAGAACGAGCGGATGGATCTCACCGTGCCGCGCTTCGTTGTGAACGGGGTGCCGCGGGCCGTCCAGCCCGTCACGCAGACCAACATCGCCCTCTCGAGCGACATCGAGAACATGAAGCAGGTGTGCCGGTACGCGATCTTCCACGCCACCTTCAAGCACACGTGGGCGAATGCGCTCCAGTATGTGGACGGGGGCGAGGTCGTCTACAACAACCTCGGACTCCGTTACGGGGACAACGGGGTCTTCGCGCCGGAGTCGGACCACAGCACCGCACCGACCCCGAAGCACGCGACCGAAGCGCTCTGGATCAGCTTCATGCTCACGTACGGGGTGTACGGCGTGATCACGAAGAACGAGGAGCGGGACATCCACCCCCGCTTCGTGGAGCTGCTTGAGTCCCGGCGGGGAGAGTTCGCGGCGCTGGACTTCGATATCGACACCATCCAGTCTCGCACGAACATCTAGCGCGCCGCAGGGAGGGAGGCACCGGTCCGCGCCGCGTTCGGCGGTCAGCCTCGCGTACGCGCAGCCGGCGTCACGCCGAGCTCCTCGCCGAGCATCGCGGCCTTCATCGCCGGCCCCCAGGCATAGCTACCGAGGGTGCCATCGCCGCGGACCACGCGGTGACAGGGGACGACGAAGCAGACGGGGTTGGCACCGACCGCCGATCCTACCGCGCGCGAAGCACTCGACGCCCCGATGCGTGCCGCGAGCCCGCCGTAGGTGGTGGTCGCCCCACGCGGGATCTGGAGGAGCTCGCTCCAGACGCGACGCTGGAACGCGGTCCCTGCGAGATCGAGCGCGAGCGTCTGGTTTCGCTTCGGGTCGAAGGCCTGCGTCATGAGTCGCTTCGTCCGCGCGACATCCTCGACGAACGTCGCCTCAGGGAACTCCGCCTTCACACGCGCGAGGGTCGTACGGCGCCCACCCTCGACGAAGGTCAGCCGGCAGATCCCATGCGCGGTGGTGGCGATCAGCCCCTCGCCGTAGGGCGTGGGATGAAAGCCGTAGCGGATGAGGGGCGCTTCACCGCGAATCGTCGGCGACATCAATAATCCACGGGGCGAAGGTAGCTCTCACCGATCGCAACCCCACTCACCATCGCAACGGTCGGGAGCCGCCGCTTCCAATGCGTGGAGTCGAGTCGCTTGGTCACGAGCTGGATCGCCTCGGCGTCGACGCCCCGCGCGACGAGTTCCGCCGCGCTCCACCCGTGCAGTAACCAGTTGAGGATCTCGTCGGCGATGGCGTAGCGCACGCCGAAGTCCCCCTCGTCGGTCTGCCCCTCGATGAGATCGGCGCTCGCTGGTTTCTCGATGATCGCCTGCGGCACCTCGAGGTGCCGCGCCAGCGCCCAGACCTGCGTCTTGAAGAGATCGCCGATCGGATTCACCGGCGGTGAGTCGTCGGCGTGCCAGGTGAAGTAGCCGAGGAGGCGTTCGGTCTTGTTGCCGGTGCCTAGCGGGAGGGCACGATGCTTCGCGGAGAGATCGAAGAGGGTGATCATCCGCATCCGCGCCATGATGTTGCCGCGGCGCGCGGCGTCGGCGTCGGGCTCCTGCGCGAGATACGCGTCCACGGCCCCGGTGATCTCCATGGTCCGCGCCTTGAGCCCGAGCTGATCGATCAGGAGCTGCGCATGCGCCAACGAGTCGGGGCTCGAGGTGCGGTAGGGCATCCGCACGGCGTGCACATGTTCCGGGCCCAGCGCACGCGCGGCGAGCGCCGCGACCACGGCGGAGTCCACACCTCCGGAAAGCCCGACGATGGCGTCGGTGAAGCCGCGGCGCTGGAACTCGTCACGGAGGAAGGAGACGAGCCACCGCTCCACGAGGGGCGCGTCGATGGAGAGTGGAGGCGGGGCGCCGCGCCCAGTCGCGTCCGCGGTGATGACGGGGAGGGGCGGCACCGTCCCCACAAGCGGGCGCGCCGGCACCGCGGCCACCGGGGTCGACGTCAACGGCGATGCCGCAGGAGGCACTGGCGTCGCGACACCGAGGACACGGTCGAGCTCGGGACGCAAGAAAGGGAGCGCGGTCCTGAGATCGGAGAGCAACGGCATCTCGGCGCGCACCCGCCCGAGGTCGGCGAGATCGATCGTCGCGGTGACGAGCGCCTCCTCGAACACGGGGGCGCGCACGCGCACATCGCCGCGTGGGCCCGCGAGGTGCGAGCCCCCCTGGAACATCTTCCCCCCCTCGCTCCCGACGAGGTTCGCCACGCAGCAGAAGACCCCATGCTCCTCGGCGATGTCGCGGCTCAGTCGCTCCCAGCGCGCGACGCTCGCAGGGCCGGGGACGGTATCCTCGCGCGGGGCGGTCCCACGCGCCGGCGCCGCCGCGAGCACGAAGACCATCTGCGCACCGTCCAACGCGGCGATCGTCCCGGTGAGGGAGTGCCACGCATCCTCACAGACGAGCATCGCGGCGCGTCCCCACGGGGTGTCGAAGGCGCGGACGCCGTAGCCTCGCTCCACGAAGCGCTCCTCGTCGAAGAGGGCGTAGGTGGGGAGGAAGTTCTTGCGATGCACATGCACGAGCGCGGCCGGCGCATCTCCGCGGAGCGAGAGGTAGGCCGCGCTGTTGTGGAGGGTGCCGTCGAGGGTCTCGTAGAAGCCGAGGACGAGGTCGATCGGCGTCCCGCTCGGGACGGCGGCGCGGTAGCGCGAATCGATCTCGGTGCGCAGCGCCTCCGCGGTGAGCGCAACCTCGCGGACCCCTCCCTCGAGGAAATAGCCCGAGAGGACGGTCTCCGGGAGCACGAGGACGGCGGGGCGGGGCTTGAGGGCGACCGCCTGCGCGAGGAGGGCCCCCACGCGGTCGAGGTTCCCCGCGAGGTCCCCCTTCCGTGGCCGGCACTGGGCGATCGCCATCGTCAGCACCCCTGAAAGGTGCCCCCCCGGCTCCCCAGAGGGAATGGGGTGTACAATTGAGGGTCCCATGCGACTTCGTCTCGTCCTCGCCCTCCTCCCCGCCGCGGCCGGTCTCGGTCACGCGCAGGGTGTCCCGTCCCCCGCGCCCCAGGCCGCCCAGCCGGTAGCGATCGGCGAGGCGTGGCGGATCGTCCGCCCGCCGCAGTCCTCCCAGGTCTTCGCCCGCGAGGGGACCCTGATCGGGGAGATCGGTCGCGAATGGCGCACCAGCGTCTCGCTCACGGCCCTCCCGGCCTACGTGGCGCAGGCCTTCATCGCCGTGGAGGATCGCCGCTTCTATCAGCACGATGGCGTGGATGTGGTCGGGATCGCCGCCGCCGTGAAGGACAACCTCCTCGGCGCCTCTCGCGGGGCGAGCACGATCACGCAGCAGCTCGTCGGGAACATGCACCCCACGATCATCGATCGGACCGACCGGAGCATCGGACGGAAACTGCGGGAGCAGGCGGCGGCACGGGAGATGGAGCGGCGCTACTCCAAGGCGCAGATCCTCGAGGCGTATCTCAATCAGATCCATTTCGGGCGGCAGTACTACGGCATCGAGTCGGCCGCGCGGTACTACTTCGGCAAGTCCGCCGCGCGACTGACCATCGCGGAGGCCGCCTCGTTGGCGGCGATGCCCAAGGGGCCGGCGCTCTTCGATCCGATCACGCATCCCGACCGCAATCGCGATCGTCGCAACACGGTGCTCGCGCTCATGCGCGACCAGGGGTACCTCACCGCAGCGCAGTATCGGGCGGCGCGCGCCGAGCCGGTACGCACCGCGCCCGACGTCATCGCCGATCTCCAGGTCCGCTATTACCTCGACGTGGTACGCGTACGCCTCGAGCGCGCGAACATCCCGGTGGGGAATGGTGGGTATCGCATCACGACCTCGCTCGACCCCGCGCTGCAGCGGTCGGCGGTCGTCGCGCTGCGCGATGGCCTGCGCACGGTGGAGATCCAGCGCGGGTATCGCCACACCACCTTCGTCGGGCGCCCTAAGGGAGCCACCGACTACCTCCAAGGCGCCGTCGTCGCGATGGAATCCGCGACGGGGGATGTGCGCGCCCTCGTCGGCGGACGTGACTACCAGGCCTCGGCGTTCAATCGTGCGGTGAATGCCACGCGTCAACCCGGATCGTCGTTCAAGCCGATTATCTACGCGCGGGCGCTGATGGATTCCGTCCCACCGACGGCGATCGTCTCCGATGCGCCGATCACGGTGCGGTACGACCGCACTTCCTACTCACCGCAGAACGCTGACGGCACCTTCCTCGGCGACATCACCCTCCGCGAGGCGCTCGCGCAGTCGCGGAATCCGGTGGCGGTACGCCTCTGGGAGCAGCTCGGCGCCGATTCGATCGTCGCGCTCGCGCAGCGGATGGGGATCGATGCGCCGATCGCGAAGTTCCCCTCGAGTGCGCTCGGTGCCTCCGCCGTCCGCCCGATCGACCTCGTCGCCTCCTTCACCGCCTTCGCGAACCTCGGCGCCTCGGTGGAACCGCGCATCGTCCTGCGCGTCGATGATCCGTCGGGGCGACAGATCCATAGCGAGCCTGTGGTGATGAACGCACCGGCGATGGACAGCGCGGTGGCGTGGGTGACGCGCGACCTGATGCGCGACGTGGTGGAGTCGGGCACCGGTACGGCAGTGCGACGCGCGATCCCTGCGACGATTCCTGTGGCGGGGAAGACGGGGACCACCGACGCCAACACGGATGTGTGGTTCATCGGGATGGTGCCGCATCTCGTGGCGGGAGTCTGGATCGGGTTCGATCGTCCGAGGACGATCACACCATCAGCGGCGGGTGGGACCTTTGCGGCGCCGATCTTCGGGCAGATGCTCGCGCGCTGGGGGGGGCTCACCCCCGATGCGTGGGATCCCCCGTCGACGGTGATCACCGCCGAGCTCGATCGCGCGACCGGGAAGCTCTCGGAGACTGAGACACCTGCCGAGCGGCGGGTGGTGGAGCATTTCGTGCCGGGGACCGAGCCCACACCATTGCGCGTCGATGCGCGGCGGCTCCTGAGGGTCGGGGCGCTGCTCGGCTTCTGAGTTACCTTCTCCCGATGCGCGTCCTCCTCCTTCCTCTCGTCGTGCTCGCTCTCGGATCCGCCGGGGCGCAGGAGACCCCCACCCAGCGGGCGGCCGCGACTGAGGTCCTCGCGCGACTCGAGGCGTTGCAGACGCGGATTGACGCGGCCGCCCTCGCTCGGCGATTGACGACGGCGCGGAGCGCCACGCGCGATGCCGTCGTCGAGCGGGCGCGGGCGCTCTGGGAAGGGGAGCTGCAGGCGATGTCGGACGATATCACCCGGCATCCGGAGATCGGATTCGAGGAGCGTCGCTCGGTCGGGATCCTCGTCGACTGGCTCCGTGCACATGACTTCGAGGTCACCGTCGGGGTCGCCGATCTCCCCACGGCGTTCCGCGCGACGTACCGCAAGGGGACCCCCGGGCCACAGCTCGGCGTCATCGTCGAATACGACGCGCTGCGTGGGACGGTGCGGGACTACCATGGCGATCAGCACAGCGCGCAGGGACCGATCGGGCTCGCGGCCGCGGTGGCGGTGGCGGAGTTCCTGACGCGGACGGGGACGCCGGGGACGGTGACGGTGATCGGGACGCCGGCGGAGGAGATGATGCCGCCTCCGTCGAAGACGGTGATGCACGAGCGCGGGGTCTTCGCGGGACTCGACGTCGCGGTCCGATCACATTCGAGCACCGACACCCAGCGTCCCGCGCCGGGCTTCGGCTCCTGCTGCCTGAACATCGATGGGGTGAAGTACGTCTTCAGCGGGGCGCCCGCGCACCAGATGATGCCGTGGGAGGGGCGTGACGCGCTGACGGCGGTGGTGCGCTTCTTCAACAACGTCGACGGGATCCGGAAGAACATCCGGCCCGAGGCGCGGATCCAGGGGATCATCACCGAGGGAGGGAAGGCGCCGAACGTCGTCCCCGATCGCGCGGTGGCGGACTTCTACATCCGCTACCCGGATGAGGTCTACCTCGCCCAGGTGCGCCAGATGGTCGATGATGCCGCGCGCGCCGCGGCGCTCGCCACGGGGACCCAGGTCCGGATCGAACCGTACGGGAGCATGCGTGACGGGATCTCGGTCGGGGCGCTCAACGAGGTCGCCTTCGCGTACGTGCGGCGATACGGCGGCACGCGCGTCCGCGAGGCGCCGCAGAAGCCGCAAGGGTGGGAGGAGACGGGAAGCGTCTCGCGCGATCTGCCTGGCGTAGGATTCAGCGCCTATTCCTCGAGCGGGGGATTCCACACCTACGAGATGGAAGCCGATGCGCTGAACGACATCGGACACACCGGCTTCCGGATCGACGCGATGGCGATGGCCGCCCTCCTCCACGACTTCGCCACCGACGCGGCGTTTCGCGCGAAGGTGCGCGAGGAGTTCACGGCCACGCAGGCCCTCTTCGGGGACTATCTCACCGCCCTGCGGACGGCGTATCCCGTCCCGGTGATCCGCTAGCGCCGCCGCGCTTCGGCACGCGCTTCGGCGTGCCGCTCAGTATGCGTAGCCGAAGATGATCCCCATCTCATCGGTGCTCTGCAGGCCGAAGCGGACGGTCGCGGCGGTGGTGTTGTTGTAGGTGACGATCGACTTGAGTCCCTGCCCGGGACCGAGGCGCACCGGCTGCGGGAGGAGGAGGAAGGCCGGGTGCTCCCAATCGGTGCTCTCATACACGGTCTCACCGTCCCGCGGCCCTCCGACGACCTTGATCACGAAGCGCTCGCCGAGCCGATGCGTGTGCGAGGTGAGGGCGACGATCGTCGTCGAGTCGGTGACGGTGAAGGTCCGCTCGAGCGTGGTGCGCTGGCCGGCAGGGAGGGTGATCGACTGGTTCCCCCAATTCAGCGTACGCGCGACCTTCGTGACCTGTGCGAGGGGGATGGTGTGGAGGTTCACCGCCGCCTCCCCGCTGATCGGGGCATCGGTGTGGTTCGCGTAATGCACGTTGAGATCGAGCCCGGTCCCGGCGGGGATCTTGAGTGCGACGCCCGGCGGGAGCTCGTAGGCGAACTCGGGCTGCATCGATCCGCCGAAGAAGATGTGATACCCCATCGTGACCATGTTGGTCGTGTTCATCGACCCATCGGGGTTCCGGATGTCCCGGACGGCATCGTACGCGGGGACGAGGAAACTGGGGATCGTCGAATTGAAACCGTAGATCACAAAGTGATGGCTGTTGGGACGCATCCGGAAATGGATGCGACGCACATAGAGATCGGTGGTGGTCGCGGCACGTCGATGGACGAAGAGCTCGCGCTCGAAGTGCTTGGCGACGGTGAAGGGCTCGACGCGCAGTTGGATCCCGGTTCCTGCGGCGGGCGCAGCAAGCGGCTGAAAGGCGGCCTGCGACTGCGCGGTCTTGTCGGCGAGGAGCGCGGCGTCGGCCACCTCGCCGCGACGCGGGGCGCCGGCGGCGATCCACTGCAGAAGGTATTCCACCTGTCCTGCGGTGAGCGGGGCCCGGCCCTCGGGCATCACGGGGCCGAGGTCGATCGGCAATGGATGCGTCGGCGCGAGGACGCGGAGATAGAGGAGCGAACTGTCGGGGCGCCCGGGGACCACCCGCTTGAGTCCGGCGAGTCGCGCGCCGGGATGCGTCGGGGTGGCATTCACGAGGGCGTCGTAGGCGCCGGTCCCACTCAAGACGACCTGCCCCGATCCCCCGACGTGGCATCCCCCCGTGGCACAGGACGAGGTGAGCACCTCGTTCACGATGCGTGAGAAACTCCCATCGACCTCGATGGTGCCCGCGGGGGAGCCCCCCTCGCCGCAGGCGGTGAGGGCGAGGGTCAGGGCGAGCATCGCGCCGCCACGGCGAACGAGAGGACCCGACGGCGTCTGGCGAAGGTAGGACATGGCGACATCTTACGGTCGCGTCGCGGGTCTCGAAAGACCGTCGCGCCATCCTCCCCCCCGCGCATCCGGTCCCCCATACTTCTTCGCATGACCTTCGACCGACGATTCCCTTCCCCCGCCACCCTCACCTTGGGGGGGCTCCTCCTCCTCACCGTCGCCTGCGGGAAGAAGGCCGACGCCCCGGAAGAGGAGAGCGGGACCCCGACGATGCAGGCCGCTCCGGATGACATCGTCCCCGAGAGTGCCGCCGTCGCCGACACGATGCTCGGGGCTCCGGTCGCGCCGTCGACCGCACCGTCAACGGCGCCGAGCGCGGGGAAGGCCCCGTCTGCGAGCACGCCGACGGGTGGCGCGGTCATCGGCTACGACTCCGCCTTCGGGCCGAGCTTTGCGCTCGATTCCGCCGGCCGTGCGATCCCTCTCAAGAAGCGGAAGCCATGATGTCGCGCTCTCTCGCCCTCACCGGCGCGCTCGCGATGCTCGCCCTCGTCGGGGGGTGCAAGGATTCGACGGCTCCCACCGAGAAGAACGACACGACCTTCGACATCGATCTGCGGTGGGTCGGGACCAAGCCAACGGGCAATGTCGCCACCGCGTTCGACGCCGCCGTAGCGCGCATCGAACAGATCATCCTCAATGACCTGCAGGCGGCGAAGGTCGGGAGCAAGGAGGCCCCCTTCGATCTCACGAAGTGCAGCGCCTCGATGACCGGGATCTCCTCGCTCGATGAGATCGTCGACGACCTCGTCATCTACGCCAAGGTCGAGGCGATCGACGGGGTGGGGAAGACCCTCGGCTCCGCCGGCCCGTGCCTCACGCGTGTGACCGGTGGGCTCACCGTCCTTGGCATCATGCGCTTCGATAGTGCCGACCTCACCGATCTCGCCAACAAGGGGCGCCTGAATGCCGTCGTCCTCCACGAGATGATGCACATCGTGGGGGTCGGCACCCTTTGGCGGCGGCGCGGGATCCTCGCCGACAGCGGGCTTGCGACGGTGCGTGTCACGGGGCCGCTCGCCGCGACGGCGTGTGTGAGCGACCACGGCGGGACGACGGCCTGCCGGGGCGGCGCGGTACCAGCCGAGAACTGTCTCGATCTCGATGCCGCGCTCACCTGTGGCGCGGGGACGATCGACTCGCATTGGAAGGAGAGCGTCTTCCAAGGGGAGCTCATGACGGGCTACCTGCAGACGACCAACCCGCTCTCCAAGATGACGCTGCAGTCGCTCGCCGACCTGGGCTACATCGTGAGTCTCACCACGGCCGAGCCCTACACCGTACCGACGCCACCGGTCGCGATCGGGGCGGGGGCGATCGGCGCGTCATTGCATGGCATTTCGGAGGAGCTCATCGTGCTCGGCGCGCCGATGGCGCCACGCTTCGTGGTGGACGAGCTCGGCCGCACCACGCCGATCCGCTATCGCTGAGTCAGGGGCACAGCCGGTGTGCCGACGTGGGTCAGCGGCGTGAGCCGGTCCAGATCGCGACGAGCCCGCACCCCTGCGCCAAGCGCCCCCCGGCGACGCGCTGCAGCTCAGCGGGGACCGCGGCGGCACTCCCGTAGACCTCGATCGCCGCGACCGACTGCGCATTGATGATCTCATCGATCGATGCAAGAGAGGACATCGGTGGTGGGTTCGGGCTCCCCACCGCTTCCTCGTACGTACCACTCAGCCGCTGGCCATCGAGGAGGATCGTCATCGCGCAGGCGATCCCACGTCCCATCAAGACCGCCTTGCCATTGTATGGGGTCACCTTGACCATGCTCTCCCCGGCGAGCACCTGCGAGAGGCGAATCGGATTGCGCAGATCCATCTCCTCCGGGGTGATCATGCGGGCCGAGTAGGCACCACGCTGGATCCGTTCGACGCGATCGTAGAATCCGGTGCGTGCGAGCGGGGTGTCGCGTCGGCCAGCGATCGTGACGGGATCCAAGGTGCGTGGGAGGGGAATCAGATCCACCATGAAGGCCCCACTCTCGTTGCGCCGCTTGGTCCACCCGGAGAAGGGATCGAAGCCGATGCGCCGCACCTGGAGATTCAGCGAGTCGGCGGGCTTCATCGAGAAGACCGCACGCCCCGAATCATCGGCCACGCGACTCACGCCCTTGGTGATCTGCACGAACGCGAAGGGGATCGCGTTCCCCTGCACATCGGTGACCTGGATGGTGATGCGGTCGGTCTGTGCGCGCAGGGTCGAGGGGCCGAGCGAGACGCTAAGCAGGGTAGCGAAAGCGACGAACGTACGACGCACGGATGAGACTCCGAGAAGAGGGACGGGGATCTCGCCTCCACCGGCGCGATCCCCATCGATGATACTACGCCACGACCGCCAGCGGTTCCCCCACGGTCCGCCCTGGTTCGGGGAGGAGGGCGATGGCCAGTACCTCATGCAGCGACTCCACGAAGTGGAACCGCAGCTTCCCGCGGGCCTCCTCGGGGACATCCTCCACGTCGGCCTCGTTCGCCTTGGGGAGGATGATGTCGGTGATCCCAGCGCGGAGCGCGCCGAGGACCTTCTCCTTCACCCCACCGATCGGGAGGACGCGTCCGCGGAGGGTGACCTCCCCGGTCATCGCGAGATCCTTGCGGACCGGACGCCCGGAGAGCTCGCTCGCCAGCGCCGTCGAGATGGCGACACCCGCCGACGGACCATCCTTGGGGATCGCGCCTGCCGGGACGTGGATGTGCGTCTCCACCGCGCCCAATCGTGCGCGCGGGATCCCGAGTTGCTCGGCGTTCTTGGTGACGTAGGTGAAGGCGGCGCGCGCCGACTCCTTCATCACATCGCCCAACTGGCCCGTGAGGATCAGTGCGACCGGGGCGCCCCCTTCGCCAGCGCTCGAGGGCGCGGCGATCGAGCGGACCGAGGCCTCGACGAACATGATGTCGCCGCCCATCGGTGTGTAGTACATCCCGGTCGCGATCCCAACCTCGTGGGCGAGGTTCGCCTTCTCGGGATGCACCTTCGGGCGGCCGAGGAGTTCGCGCACCTCGTCGGCGGAGATCACGCCATCGGCGGTGGGATCGACGCCCTCCTTGGTAGCGATGCGCCGTGCGACCTTCCGCGCGACCTTGCCGACCTCGCGCTCGAGCTGTCGCACCCCGCTCTCGCGGGTGTACTGGCTCACCAACGAGGCCACGGCCTCGTCACTGAAGACGACCCCCTTGTCGCCAAGCCCATTCTCCTCGAGCTGGCGCGGGATCAGGTACTTCTTGGCGATCTCCTGCTTCTCGCGCTCGGTGTAGCCCGCGAACTCCACGACCTCCATGCGATCGAGGAGCGGTCCCGGGATGTTCTGCACATAGTTCGCCGTCGCGATAAAGAGCACCTCGGAGAGGTCGAAGGGGACCCCGAGGTAGTGATCGGTGAAGGAATCGTTCTGCGCGGGGTCGAGCACCTCGAGCAACGCGCTCGAGGGATCGCCCTGGAACGACTGCCCGAGCTTGTCCACCTCATCGAGGAGGAAGACGGGGTTCTTGCTCCCCGCCTGCTTCATCCCCTGGATGATGCGCCCCGGCATCGCGCCCACGTAGGTGCGTCGGTGTCCACGGATGTCGGCCTCGTCGCGCGCGCCACCCAAGGCGACGCGCACATACTCGCGCCCGAGCGACTGCGCGATCGACTTCGCGATCGAGGTCTTACCGACGCCTGGCGGGCCGGTGAAGAGGAGGATCGGCCCCTTCGCTATCGCGCGCGCCTTCTTCGACTTGGTCTCGGTGTCATCGGTCGACTCGGTCGCCGCGGCCTGCGCCGCACGGAGCTGCCGCACGGCGAGGAACTCGAGCACGCGGTCCTTCACATCGGTGAGGCCGTAGTGATCCTCGTCGAGCTGCGTGCTCGCGCCCTTGAGATCGAGCTGATCGTCGGAGACGGTGTTCCACGGGAGCTCGGCGATCCACTCCAGATAGGTGCGGATGACCTGCGCTTCCATGGATTCGCGACCGGCGCGCTCGAGGCGGCCGAGCTCGCGCTCGACCTCGGTGCGCGCCTGCTTCGGGAGATCCAGCGCCTCGAGCTTGGCGCGGAGCTCCTCGATCTCCTTGGAGGAGTCGTCGTCGCCGAGCTCCTTCTGGATCGCCTTCATCTGCTCGCGGAGGAACATCTCGCGCTGCCGTTCGCCGAGCTCCTCCTGCACCTGCGTCTTGATCTCCTCCTGCGCTTCCAAGAGGGAAATCTGCCGCTGCACATGGACGAGGACCTTCCGCAGGCGGTCCTCGACGGAGAGGGTCTCGAGGAGCCCCTGCTTCTCGGGGACGGGGAGCTCGATGTAGCCGGCGACGAGATCGGAGAAGCGTCCGGGCTCGGTGACGGAGTCGAGGACCTGATGCACGACCTCCTCGGGGAGGCCGCGCCGCTCGCCGAGTTCGGCGGCACGCTCGCGGATCTCCTTATGGAGCGCGACGAAGGCGGGATCCTTCTCCTCGACGGGGGCAAGCTCCTCGACGGGGACGATGACCGCCGAGAGGTACCCCTCGGTGGTGCTGTACTGGAGGGAGGTGGCGCGCTGCTCGCCTTGGAGGAGGAGCTGTACACCGCCTAGGCCCCGTTGCACCTGCCCGATGCGGGCGATCACGCCCATCGAGTAGAGGATGTCGGGGTCGGGTTCCTCGGTGTTGTCGCGCTGGGCGACGGCGAAGACGAGGCGGTCGCCCTTGAGGGCGGCTTCGATGGCGCGCAGGGTCCCTGGCCGGCCCGCCGCGATGGGGGCGGTGAGGCCGGGGAAGATGACGGTGCCCCGGAGGGGGAGGACCGGGAGGGTCTGGCGCGTGCTCACGATGGGGGTGCTGGTCGGTACGGGAAGATTCTTTTCCATGTCAGACCCACCGGTGCAAGGTCTGTTCCGTGTGGAATTACGACAGGGTGGCGGGGGGCGCTAGGGAAGGCGCCGTATTGGCGGAGCGGGCGGACAGAACTGCAGGGATCAGGGGACAGGGGCCAGGGGACAGGGGGCTTCCGACCCTTTTCCCTGGCCCCTGTGATCTGGGTCAAGTCGAAATCGGGGAAAATCACCCGAATAAGAGGCGAAAAGTCTAGCGAAATGTCTTTTGGTGTGTATCCTTACCGCATCCTCTCATTTCAGGGGGGACATATGCTGTCATCTCTTTGTATATCATGGCTTTATGGAAATAGAACCCGAAGTGCCGATCCCGGTGGTGACTCCGGTTCCAGTCTTCTCACCTCCGCCACCTCCCCCTCCTGCGGTCGATTTTCCGCTGGAATGGCTGCTCAACAATGCGGCACCACCGGTACAGTATAGAGCCATCAACGAAGTCGCCAAGCTCGGGCATGGAGTACCCCAGGGGTGGAGCGACCTCCCCTATGCGTACCGACCGGCCATCGAACTCGCCCTGCAGGCTGACGTCAACGGGGTCTGGAATCACTCGATCCTCACCACCCCGTCGGCGCGCGCCGCGCACTTCGAAGGGGTCGGGACCGTCCCAGCCTTCCGCCGACTGACGGAGTACGGATGGGATAAGGACGCCCCGCCGTTGGTCCACTCGCGCCGGGTCCTCTTCCGACTCCTCCAAGAGGACGCGGATCGCGCGAACCTTTTCGAGATCGCCCCCACCAAGGCGAAGGTCGAGGAGGAACTGATCCTCGCACACCGTCGCACCGTGCGTGAGGCGGCGGGCGCTGCGCTCGCTGGTGCGGGGTTCGAGGCCGATCCTCGACTCCGCGGTCTCGCGCGTCGCACGATCGAGCGGATCGCCGAGTTCCTGCGCTCCCCGCTCGCGGAGAAGCCGTGGATCCGCGTGGGGAACAAGCAGGTGCTCCACCCCGAGGCGGCGCCCCCGACCTTCCATGCGCTCCATCTCATCGCCCACATGCCGCTCTTCCAGGGAGAGTATCACGAGGCGATGGAGCTCCTCTATGCGTACCTGAGCCGTCCGCTCCCGCGTCAGGAGCCGGTGCAGCTGGTCGGCACGCAGCTCGTGAACGTCCCGCAGGTGGTGCTCGGCGATCATCTTCCGCATCGCAACGCGGTCGAGCATGACATCCCAGCGGCGCTCGCCTGGCTCGAGCTGATGGCGCGGTTGGGGTTCCTCAAGCGGAACGAGATCTGGACCAAGATGTACGAGCGCTTCGTCGACGACTGCGATCGCCGCGGCATCTGGCATCCCCATAACAAGGGGACCACGCTCCCCAAGACCTCGAATCCGTACGTCTGGCCGATGTTCCCGCTCGAGCAGGTGCAGGGCGGTGAGGAGCGATGGAGCGATGTGACCTTCCGCATCGGCCTCATCGCCCGACTCTCGGGACGTCCGGTGGAGTTGATCTAACGGATGAGTACGGGATTGACCCTCGCCCAAGCCGAGGCGAGCACAACCGAGATCACCTTCGCGGACCTGGGGCTGAGCGCCCCGATGCTCGCCTCCCTCGCGCGCGCCGGCTACGAGCGCCCCACGCCGATCCAGGCGCAGGCCGTCCCGCTCGCCCTCAAGGGGCGCGATCTCATGGGGCTCGCACAGACGGGGACGGGGAAGACCGCGGCCTTCACCATCCCGATCATCGAGCGGCTACTCGGTGGCCCCAAGCGCACCCGCGCGCTGATCCTCACCCCCACGCGTGAGCTCTGCCAGCAGGTCGAGGCGAGCTTCCAGAAGTACGGGGAGGGGACCGGGCTCGACGTGATCTCGATCTACGGCGGCGTCGGGTACGAGCCGCAGACCGCCGCGCTCCGCGCCGGGGTCGATGTGATCGTCGCCACGCCGGGCCGCTTGATCGATCATCTCGAGAAGCAGCATGTGATCTTCGACGACCTCGAGGTCTTGGTGCTCGACGAGGCCGATCGGATGCTCGACATGGGGTTCGCGCCGCAGATCAACAGGATCGTCGCGCAGATCCACCCGTACCGACAGACCCTCCTCTTCTCAGCCACCATGCCGCCGGAGGTCGAGGCGCTCGCGCGGAAGTATCTGCGCAAGCCGCAGGTAGTGCAGGTGGGGCGGCGCTCGCAGGCCGCGGCGACGGTGCGGCACTATGTCTATCCGGTGCCGAAGCACAAGAAGACGGAGCTCCTGGTGCACCTGGTGAAGTCCCTCGACGCCGAGGACTCGGTGCTCGTCTTCACGCGCACCAAGCATGGCGCCGACCGGGTGGTGCAGCACCTGGCCGAGGCGGGCTACAGCGCCGATGCGCTCCATGCCGACAAGTCGCAGGGGCAGCGCGAGCAGGCGCTCGCGCGCTTCAAGGCGGGGACGACCAAGATCCTCGTCGCGACCGACATCGCGCAGCGCGGGCTCGACATCTCGGGGATCACGCATGTGATCAACTACGACGTCCCGCAGCAGGCCGAGGACTATGTGCACCGGATCGGGCGCACGGGGCGTGCGGCGAAGGAGGGGGATGCCTTCACCTTCATGTGCGCGGATGAGATCGGGATGGTGCGCACGGTGGAGCGGGTGATCGGGCAGGAGATCCCGCGCATCTCGATCCCCGGGTTCGACTTCGGGACCTGAGGCGTCCTTGGTCACCCGCTCGCGGGTGACCAGGCCTCACTGCCAACTCGCCCGCACGCGCCCGAGCCGACTCACCACGAGCGTGTCCGCGCGTCGCCCGCGCGAGACGACGATCGTCGTGTTGCTCGCCCCATAGCCCAGCCCCGTGGGGGTAAAGGTCAGGGTGTCGCGTGAGGCGCGGAGGGCGACCCCGTGCGCCGGGCCGACCGGCCAGCGGCGGAGGGTGTCGGTGGCGTGGCGGAGGTGGATCGTCCCACCGGTCTCGTCGATGATGACCCGCGTGTAGCCGGCGCGATGGATCGCCGCGCTCCGTCCGAGCGAGAGCGCCGCCCAGACCTCATGCGCCGCTTGGCGCACGCGGAGGTGATCCATCATCTGGGCCCCCTTGGGGAGGGCGATGCTCGCGAGGATGCCGATCAGGGTGCTCGTCATCACGAGCTCGACGAGGGTGAAGCCGAGGGACGCCCGAGGGGGCGCTGGTGCGAGGCGGAGAGGAATCATGACCTGATCTTCGGTAGATTCCCTGCGGAGTCCGCACCGATCCCCCGCCACCCGGTACCGAATCATGCCGCGTTCTCGGATCCTTCTCCTCCTCGTCGCGCTGACCGGGATCAGCTGCTATCAGGACCCGAAGGCCCAGCTCGATGCGATGGAGGAGACGCTCGCGTTGCAATCGACGCTCGAGGAGCTCGGGAACCGGACCACCGAACTCCAGTTCGCCGTCGATTCGCTCCGTGGCGTCGTCGCACGGCAGGATACCACGATCAAGGCGCTCGCGAATCTCGCGGGCGTGCGCTACGCCCCCTGACCTTCCACTCGACCGCACCCATGCGTCTCACGATCGAATACTGCACCGTCTGAAACTATGAACCACGGGCCGTCGGTCTGGCGGCCGCGCTGCGGGAGCGGTGGCCCGACGCCGAGGTGGGGATGATCCCCTCCGGCGGCGGGGTCTTCGAGGTCGCGCTCGATGACACCCTGCTCTTCTCGAAGAAACGTCTCGGTCGTCACGCCCAACCGGGCGAGATCTTACGATTGATCGAGTCGGCCCTCTGATCCCTGACCCCTCTCCCCTGACCCCCTGATGCGAATCGCGATCTCCACCGGCGGTGGTGACGCCCCGGGCCTCAACGCCGTCATCCGCGCCGCCACCCTCTCCGCCCTCTCACGCGGGTGGAGTGTCCTGGGCATCAAGCGCGGCTACTATGGGCTCCTGGGTGAGGATGAGGTGGTCCCACTCACCGCGGACGCGGTGCGCGGGATCGTGCATCAGGGGGGGACGATCCTCCGGACCACGAATCGCGGGAATCCCTTCGACTTCCCTGTGCAGCGTCCGGATGGGAGCTGGGACAGCATCGATCGCTCCGACGAGATGATCGAGAACGCGCGGAACCTCGGGATCCAGGCGATGATCTCGATCGGGGGGGACGGATCGCTCGCGATCGCCCAGAAGCTGGTCGACAAGGGGATGCGGATCGTCGGCGTGCCGAAGACGATCGACAACGATGTGTCGGGGACGATCGTGACCTTCGGCTTCGATACGGCGGTGCAGACCGCGATCGAGGCGATCGACAAGTTGCAGACGACGGCGGAGAGCCACGATCGGGTGCTCGTGCTCGAGGTGATGGGACGTGAGGCGGGGTTCATCGCGCTGCATGCGGGGCTCTCGGGGTCGGCCGACGTGATCCTCATCCCGGAGATCCCGTGGCGCCTCGATCAGGTCTGCGAGGCGGTGATGGAGCGGGACCGCAGCGGCCGCAAGTTCGCGATCGTCGTCGTGGCCGAGGGGGCGATCGACGAACATGGGGAGACCTCGCTCATCGGGGAGTCGATGCCGGGGCAGGCGCCGCGCATCGGGGGGATCGCGCACCGGTTGGCCAAGTCGATCCAACAGCGGACGGGGAAGGAGTGCCGTGCGCTGGTGCTCGGGCACCTGCAGCGCGGGGGGATGCCGACGGGATACGACCGCTTCCTCGCCACACGGTTCGGGGCAGCCGCGACGCAGGCGGTGGCGGACGGGAAGTGGGGCCACATGGTGGCGCTGCAGAGCCCGCACATCGTCACGGTCCCGATCCGCGAGGTCCTCAAGGCGCCGAAGCGGGTCGACCCCACCCACGACGCGGTCCTGACGGCCCGGTCGTGCGGGATCAGCTTCGGGGACTGACCCGTTGACCTGGCGAACCTCCGCGTGTCTCTTGGGTAGGATGGAGCGTCACCCACCGAGTCCTCCCGTGCGCCTTCCCCTCCTCTCCCTCCTCCTGCTCGGGACCGCCGCCCTCGCCGAGGCGCAGGTCCGTCCGGTCTCCGTCGCCGTGCCCGCGAAGGCGATGGCCCCTGCCGCCACCGGGTCCGCGAACGTCCCTGTCGCGATGCTCCCCCCGGCGGGGCTCTGCCGCATCTGGATCAATGAGGTGCCGGCCTCGCAGCAGCCCGCACCGACCGACTGTGCGACTGCGCTCCGACAGAGGCCGGCCAATGGGACGATCCTCTATGGCCCCACCGAACGCGATTCGATGGGGGAGCGTTTCGAGGAGCAGGCGCGGGCGCGACGTGAGTCGGCATCCCGCGCGGCGGGCCCCGCGGCCTCACCGTCCGCCAAGCGACCGGCGGCCCCGCGTGAGCGGAAGCCGCGCGAGGGCACCCCGTAACCCCCTCGGGCGAACCGCTCCGCGCGGTCCGCGACCCCTATCTCCCCCCCGACCACGAGGCCTTCGTCCGGTCGGGGGATCCGCGTGGGCGCCTCATCATCATCGCGCCCACCCGCGCCGCCTGTGAGACCATCGAGCTCGGCTTCGGTCTCGATATCGAGACCCTCCTCTGGTCGACGCGCGGCCCCGAGCTGACCGCCCTCGCCGAGCGCGTCGCCGTCGCCCAAGAGCGCCCACGCCCCGGCTTCGGGATCGTCGCCGGGACCGGTACCGGGAAGACCCTCGCCGTGCGCCCCATCGCGCATGCGCTCCTCGATACGACGACCCTCCGTGTCGGCGTGGTGAACCGCGAGCGCGAGGCCACGCCGGAGACGCCCAGCTGGAACGTGGTGATCGTCACCACGGGGATCGCGCGCCGCTGGTTCCAGGATGGCGACATCCGCCCGCACGACACCCTGGTCATCGACGAGATTCATCAGACCTCGGCCGAGCTCGAGCTCTGTCTCGCACTCGGGAAGCGCACCGGGTGTCGCTTCATCTGGCTCTCGGCGACGGTCGACCCGACCTTCTACGCGCGCTATCTGCACGCGGCGGCGGTGATCGAGTCGAGCGCCTACGATCCCGCGAAGGCGGCGAAGGTCGTGGTCGAGCGGAAGAAGCCGACGTCGTTCCTCGATGATCGCTTCTTGCAGCAGGCGATCAAGGAGAAGCGCGGGATCGGGGTCTTCCTCCCGACGCGCGCCGGGGTGGAGGAGGTCGCCGCCGGTGTCGGAGCGCGGTATCCCAAGATGCAGGTGGCGTTCTATCACGGCGGCGAACCGATCCGCGTCATCCGCCCCTTCCTCGAGGGGGAGGTCGAGAAGCCCTTCCTCCTTGCGATGACCGCCGCGGGGCAGAGCGCGCTCAACGTGCGCGGGCTCGATACGGTCGTGATCGACGACACGCGCTTCACGAACCGCGTCGAGCGCGGGCGGAACGTGCTCACGCGGCTCCATCTCGGGGCGAACGAGATCCTCCAGATGGCGGGGCGCGTGCATGGGCGCGTCGCCGGCGGCCGGGTCTTCATCCTCTCCGATCGTGAGATCCGCTTCCAGGACCTGACGCCGACGGCGCCGGAGTTCCAGCTCGCGGGGGATTCCGAGCGCGTCGCCCTCACCTGCGCGGCGCTCGGTGTGGCAGCGGATGCCCTCGATCTCCCGGTGCCGCTCGATCGCCGGTCGTATCGCGATGCGATGCAATTCCTCGAGTCGCGCGGGATCATCGATGGCGGGCGCCTGACCGAGTATGGGAGGAAGGTCGAGGCGATGCCGGTCGATCGCCCCTGGGCCGAACTCCTCGTGCACTGCGACGATGCCCTGCTCCCGTATGTGGCGGTGATGGCGAGTGTGGAGTCGCTGCATCGGATGACGCGCGAGGATCGCGATCTGCAAGGGTTGATCGTCGCGGGCTCGGATCACCTGACCACCTACAACGCCTACGCCGAGGCGTTCGAGACCTGCGGCTTCCTCGGGGAGGTCTATGGGCTCCCGCGGCAGCTCTTCGACGAGAGCGTGCATCGGTGGGCCGAGGGGCGTGGGGTGTTGGTGAAGGCGATCGAGGATGCGGCGCTCGCGATGGCGAGCATCTATCGGTCGGTCGGGTTGCCGCTCCCCACGACGATGCCGCGCACGACGCCAGCGATCGAGCGCCGCTTCATCGAGCTCCTCGCGCGGATCATGCCGTTCAGTCTCGTGATCGATGAGGAGACGGTCACGGGGGATGAGGCCCGGGTCTCCAAGACGAGTGTCTGCGGGAGCTGGGGGGCGGTGGCGGGGACGCTCCGCTACTTCGCCGACAAGTTCGGGATCCCGCGCGCCGCGATCGAGGGGACGCAGCTCCCGATGGATCTCGTGCGCCGCTATGCGACGCGTGAGGCGCCGCGCGTCTCGTACGATACGAGCAAGCGCGAGCGTCCCCTCGCGCTCGAGCGGGGCCTCACCTACTTCGGCTTCGCGCTCGAGCGGGAGCGTGAGCCCCTCGACGACTTCACCCCCGAGCTCGCCCCGGAGATCCGCCGCGTACTCGCTGAGGCGCTCGCGCGCGGGGAGGCGCGGCATCAGGCGGTCCCGCGCAACCGACAGGGGATCGACGAGGTGCGTGAGGTCTGGCGCCGCTCCGGCGGGGCGACCCCGCGCTTGCAGCAGGCGGAGCTCGCCGCGTGGTACGAGGCGCAGCTCGCCGAGGTGCACGATCTGCAGGGATTCCGCGCGGCTGCGCTGCGCTTCGATCCCGATCGCGTCGTCTCGCGTGAGGCACGCGCGCGGTGGATGGCGTTGCCGGGGGCGGTGGAGATCCGCGATCGCACGATCGCGCTCCACTACGAGGTGGAGGAGTCACCGGAGCATGGCGCGCACGGGGTGGTGCGGTTGCAGCTGCCGGAGAAGGTGGCGCGCACGCTCGTGGAGGAAGAGCTCCCCGCGCTCGATCGTCCGCTGCGGTTCGTGGTGACGCGCGGGGCGCGTGGCTCGGTGCGTGGGGATTCGCTCGCCGAGGTCCAGGAGGCGTTGCGGCAGCCCTGGCCGCAAGAGGAGCGTCCGTCTCGCGACGGCCGCGGATCCCGCGACGGACGATTCCCGGGTGGGGGTGGTGGACGCGGCGACGGGCGTGGCCCCCGCCGTGGCCCCCCAGGTGCCAAAGGGCGCGGCGGGCGGCGTCGCCGTTAGGCTGTACTTCCGGTACTAATCCAGGCCGGATCGCGGGAATCCAGCCACTGAAATCGGGTGAAATCGACGATTTGTCCAGCAACTAAGCATTTGCAAAGCAATGCGTTATCGGTTTCTGTCCAATTTGCCCTTGCGGTTTGGACTGACGGGTCCAATATTGAGGGCGTGACCCAGCGTAGAATCCAGATCCTCGACGCCGCGGCGGAACTCATCGCCGAGAAGGGCTTCATCCAGACGTCGGTCGATGACGTCATCGCGCGCGCGGGACTCAGTGGCAAGAGCCACTTCTATCACTACTTCAAATCCAAGGACGCGCTCGGGCACGAGGTGCTCGCGCGGCAGTTCGATCTCCTCGGGGAGCGTGGCCTCGCGATTCTCAGTGAGAGCTCACTCGATCCGATCGAGCGGCTGCAGGTCTTCATCGACTCGGTGGTCGCGATGCAGGTGGAGCGCGGGATGAAGGGGGGCTCCCCCTTCGGCGCGCTCGCCTCCGACATGGCAGAGCAGGACGAAGGCTTCCGGGTGCGGATCGCCCGGGTCTTCCGTGGCTGGATCGATGAGATCGCGGGCCTCCTCTCGCAGGCGGAGGACCGCCTCGAAGAAGGGACCGATCCCGTCCGGTTGGCGCGGTTCATCGTCGCGGCGCTCGAAGGGGCGACGACGATGGCGCGGATGAAGCGCGATGTGAGCCTCATGCATGGGGTGGCCTCGGACCTCAAGCGGTTCTTGACCTCCCATGTGCGGGGCTCGGTGACGAGGTGAGGGAATCCATGGTGGAGCGATCGGAAATGGCGACGGCGATTGAGCTCGAGGCGATCGGCATCGAGTTGCAGATGGTCTCGCTCGAGGAGGCGCAGCGGCGGACCCGCTTCGACGCCGAGGCGATGCGGCACCTCGATGCGCTCTACGCGTTCGCGCTCAAGCTGACCCGCGCGCGCGATGAGGCGGAGGATCTGGTCTCCGACACGATGCTCCGCGCCATCCAGCGCTGGGAGCAGTACCGCCTCGGCACGAACATCCGCGCCTGGCTCTTCACGATCCTCTATCACGCCTTCGTCAGTCGGAAGCGGCGCGTCGACGCGCGTGAGGTGCAGCCCCTCGAGGACGAGGAGGGGCGCATGGTCTTCGAGGCGGTCGGTGAGACCGATCCGGAAGGGGCTTTCTACGATTCGTTCCTCGACGAGGAGATCGTCGGGGCGATCCAGGCCCTCCCGGACGAGTACCGTCTCGCGGTGGTGATGAGCGACCTGCACGGCCTCAAGTACGCGGAGATCGCCGGCGTCCTTGGCGTCCCCGAGGGGACGGTGAAGTCGCGCCTCTTCCGTGGGCGCCGGATCCTGCAGGGGCAGCTCCGCGGCTACGCCGAGGAGATGGGCTACCTCACCCCTGGCGCTGACGCCGCCGTCGCGCTTTAGCGCGGTTCCCGCACCCGCGCATCTCGCACCAGCGGCGCGTGCGAGAGCGAGTGTCATCGGCGAAGTGACGACCGCAGCGCCGCCCCGCGCAGGCGCGGATCCGATCGAACTCCCCTCGGACGAAGGAGTCCATCGCCGACTCCACGATGGGGATCACCAACCCACCGAAGGCATCACCCACCGGGATGAAGCGGCGCACATAGCGCCCCTCCTCGGTCCGATCGATGCGGCGCGTCCCCACCGCGCGACTCAGGATCCGATTCAGCTCCGCCAAGGTCGCCTCGCGCGTCGCGGTAGCGGAGGCGCCATTCCCCTTCTCCGCAAGCGCACGCAGCGCGGCGCGCAGGCGTCGCACCTCGACAAGCGCGGCCGCCGCCCCTGATGGCTGCTCGATCGCGCGTCGCTGCAGCGCCTCGGCGCGATCGGCATCGATCACCCCAGCGGTCAGGAGCCAGGCCACGAAGCGGTCGAACTCCCCGATCGTGTCGACACGCACATCCTGTCGCACATCATCGGTGTTCACGAGATCGAGCCAGAGCCGTCCGCCGAGGAGGGTGAATCCGGGCGGGGTGGGGGAGGCGGCGGCGCGGGGCATAGGGGCGAAGTTAGCGCGGCGATAGATTCGGCGGATGCTGACCGACGTCCGACAGGTGGCGGTGGGGTCCGGGAATCCGGTGAAGCTCGCGGCGGTGCGCGCCGTACTCGGCGCGCTCGTCGATGTGGCGGCGATCGCGCCGGTGGTGGTCGCCAGCGGGGTCCCCGATCAGCCGGTCGGTGATGACGAGACGATCCGTGGCGCACGCACGCGAGCCCGCGCCGCGCGCGAGGCCGCCGACGCCGACTTTGGGGTGGGGCTCGAGGGCGGGATCGTCGATGGCCCCGAGGGGATGCGCACCTGTGCCTGGTGCGTCGTGGTGCATCGCGATGGACGTGAGGGGGTCGGCGGCTCGCTTGCGATGCCACTTCCAGAGGGCGTCGCGACGCTGATCCGCGCAGGGGAGGAGCTTGGGCATGCGATGGATACCTTCGCGGCCACCCGCGGGACCAAGCATGGCAAAGGGGCGGTGGGGATCCTCACCGCGGATCGCATCGACCGACAGGCGGCGTATGAGGTGCTGGTGACCTACGCGCTCGCCCCCTTTCTCACCCCCGAGCTCTACGCGCGCTGAGCGATCGGCTGAGCGCCCGCCGCGCGGGAGCGCGGACGGGGCCCAGACGCGAGTGGATCAGTTGGTCGGCGGGCGCAACACGAGGACAGGACGCCCCGACGAGCGGATGAGCTTGTCGGCGACCGAGCCGAGGAAGACGCGCGAGAGACCGCGTCCCTGCGTCGCGATCGCGATGCAGTCGGGGTTCATGTCCTTGACCTCGTTGAGCAGGCTCCGCGTCGGCGAGAGATCGACGCGCACCGTCGTAGTGACGGTGAGTCCACTGCTACGGAGTTATCCAGCGATCTCATCGAGCGAGGTCTTGGCCGCGAGCGTCTCGGCATCGACGCCGAAGGGATCGGGGCGATCTGCCGCGAGATGGGTGACCACATCCCCGGGTACATAGGGCGCGACCACGCGCACCAACTCGACCGCCGACCCCATCGCGACCGCGAGGTCGCGGACGATCGGGAGGATCGCCGCCGAGCGCTCGCTCCCGTCGAGGGTGACGAGGATCTTCTTCGGGGCGAAGGGCTTCGCCGGGTGTGCGTCGTTGGCTGGGAGGGTGAGGACGGGCCGGCGCGCATGCCGGATGACGTCATCGGCCACCGAACCGAGCCAGTCGGGGGCGAACCCTCCGGCGCCATGTGTGGTCATCACGATGAGATCGGCGAGGATCCGATCGGCGAGATCGGTCACGAGGCCTGCCGGGCTCCCGTCCTTGGAGATTGGGGTCACGCGGATCCCCCACTCACCCGCCACCTTGGTGGCGAGCGCGGTGACGTATTCGGTAGCGCGCTTCCGGATCGCCTTACCGGCGGCGAGCATCTCCTGCGAGTAGAGCGCGCCTTCGGCCGTCGCGCCGATCACGGCGATCGGGACGTGGGCGCGCACCAGATGGACGGCGCCCCCGGTGCGTCGGGCCAGCTCGCAGGCCATGGGGATCGCGCGCTCGGCGAGGGCCGAGCCGTCGAGGGGGACGAGGATGGTTCGCAGCATGGGGGTCTACCGTTCGGTAGAGGGAGGGGGCGAGACCCCTCCACGGTCAGATTACCATTCCCCATCATACCCTGCCGTCCGTCTTTCCCTCAATCACCGTCAGGGGACTCCGTCCGTGACGAATAACGCCTCGCCTCTCTTCCCCTTCGCCGTCCAGGAGCGCGTCCGGTGGAGCGACTGCGACCCGCTGGGGATCATCTACTACGGGACCTATATCCGTTTCTTCGAGGCGGCGGAGCATGAGATGTTCCGTCGAGCGGGGCTCCCCTACGAGTTGATGCGGGTGGAGCGGAAGGTCCAGCTCCCGCGGAAGGCGTTTCTGGTGGAGTTCCATTCCCCGGCGGAGATGGACGAGCTGATGGAGATCCGGGTGGGGGTCGCCAAGATCGGGACGACATCGCTGACCCTACGCTTCGAGGCCTTCCGGGCCCGGGATCTAGTGCATCGCGCGTCGGCCACCCTGACGGTGGTCTGCGTGGAGAAGGAGACGATCGCCAAGCAGCCCCTCCCAGACTTCGTGAAGACGGCGCTCACCCCCTTCCTCCTCCGGACCGCCTGAGCAGGGGCGGGGAGTATCTTTCAGGGATGGCTGACGAATCGACCTACTACCGGAAGGGCTTCGGGCTCAAGGCCGAGGTCCAGCAGACGCTGACCGCCGATTATGACGGACGGTTGGTCGATCTCCTGCTGGCGCGGGACCATACGCTGATCGCGGGACCCGTCACGATCCGACTCGCGAAGGAGTTCGGGTTCTGCTACGGGGTGGAGCGTGCGGTGGAGTATGCATACCAGACGCGGGCCAAATTCCCGGAGCGTCGGATCTTCCTCGCAGGGGAGATCATCCACAATCCGCATGTGAACGCGAAGCTGAAGGAGATGGGGATCATCTTCCTCGCGCCGAGCGCGACGGGATTCGACTACACCCAGGTGGCCAAGGAGGATGTGGTGATCCTCCCGGCCTTCGGCGTGACGATCCATGACTTCGAGACGCTTCGGGCGCTCGGCTGCATCATGGTCGACACCACCTGCGGCTCGGTGCTCAACGTCTGGAAGCGGGTCGAGGTCTACGCGCGTGACGGGTTCACCTCGCTGATCCATGGGAAGTACTACCATGAGGAGACGCGCGCGACGGCGTCGCAGGTGGAGAAGTATCCCGGTGGCACCTACCTCGTGGTGCGTGACATGGCGCAGGCCGAGGATGTGATGGCGTACATCGAGGGGCGCTTCGAGGGAGGGCGCGAGGTGTTCCTCACCAAGTATCGCCACGCGGCGAGCCCGCACTTCGATCCCGACCTGCACCTCAAGCGGATCGGCGTCGCGAACCAGACGACGATGCTCGCGCGCGAGTCGTTGGCGATCGGTGAGGCGGTGGGGCAGTCGATGGCGCGTGCGCATGGGGAGGCGTACCGCGCGGAGAACTTCCGGACCTTCGATACGATCTGCAGCGCGACGCAGGATCGGCAGGATGCGGTGAATACCCTGTTGACGGAGCCACTCGACGTGATGGTGGTGATCGGCGGCTACAACTCGAGCAATACCATCTCGCTCGCGGCGCTCTGCTCGGAGCAGGTCCGCACCTATCACATCGAGGATGCGCTGGGGATCGACCCGGCGCGCGGGACGATCCGCTATCGCGATCTCGCCAATGGGCAGGAAGCGGAGGAGGGTGGGTGGTTCCCGATGGAGGGGGTGGTCCGCGTTGGGGTCACCGCGGGCGCGAGCACGCCGAACAACAAGATCGGCGAGACGGTCGCGCGCATCCTGGCGACGTGCGGGATCGACGTCGCCTCGATTCTTTGACGCCTTGATGACCACCGCGACGTCGGGCACGGCGGCGGGGTCAGGGACCGCGCTCGCGGTCCTACTCGACGGATTGATCGATTACGCGGGGCTCTTCCCGCCGGCCGCACTCCCGATGCCAGAGGCGGTCGCGGCCTATGCGCGCTATGCGATCGGTGCGGATCGCGCGATGCTCGGGCGATTCGTCGTACCGGCGGCGCGCCTCGTGGAGTTCACGGCGGCGGTCGATGCGTTGCCGCATGGTGCGCCGACGCCACGCGCGCCGTGGCGGCTCAGTGTGCTCGCTGCGGCGAGTGAGGCGCCGGTGCTGCATGAGTGGTCGGCGACCTATGGAGCCTGCCTCACGATCGACACGGTGGAGGCGAAGGCGGGGTCGATCGACGAGATCGCCGTGCTCGCCGGTGCCTTCGGGGCGGGGGTGACGGTCTATGTCGAGCTCCCGGTGCGTGAGGATCCCACCTCGCTCGTCGCCGCGCTCGCCGCGTATGGATTGCGCGCGAAGATCCGCACCGGTGGAGTGACCCCTGATGCTTTCCCCGCGCCGGCGGAGGTCGTGCGGTTCCTCGCGGCCTGCGTGCGCGCCGGTGTGCCGTTTAAGGCGACCGCTGGGCTGCATCATCCGCTCCGTGGTGAATATCCGCTCACCTATGCGGCCGATGCGCCACGCGGCATGATGTATGGCTACCTGAACGTCTTCCTCGCGGCGGCGTTGCTCTGGATGGGGGTCGCCCAGGACGAGGTGTCGGCGCTCCTTGAGGAGCGCGACGCGCGGGCGATCACCGTCGAGCCGACGCGGATCACCTGGCGTGGGCATCAGCTCGATACGGCGACACTGACTCAGGTGCGTGCTGCCTTCGCGGGTTCGTTCGGCTCCTGTTCCTTCGAAGAGCCGGTGCAGGAGCTCGCACCTCTCATGACCGCTGGGAGTCGTTGACGATGCTCGACCAGACGCATGATCTCAAGCTCACCTCGTGGGTATCGTCGGCGCAGGCCGCCGGCACCGACTTCCCAATCCAGAATCTGCCGTTGGGGGTGTTCGCGGCCGCCGATGGTCGCGTGGGGCTTGGTGTGGCGATCGGGGATCAGGTGCTCGATCTCCACGTCGCGCGTGATGCGGGGCTGCTCGCGGGACTCTCCGCCGAGATTGAGGCGACGCTCGAGGGGCGTACGCTCAACGCGTTGATCGCGCTCGGACGTCCAGCGCTCGCGGCGGTGCGCGTGGCGGTGCAGGGGGTGCTGCGTGCTGACACCGATGCCGGGCGCGCGGCTCAGCGGGTGCCGGGTCTGCTCCACCCGATGTTGAGCGTGCGCATGCAGCTCCCGTTGGAGATCGGGGACTATACCGACTTCTACGCGAGCGTCGATCATGCCACCAACGTCGGATCGATGTTCCGTCCCGAAAACCCGTTGCTGCCGAACTATCGGCATGTGCCGATCGGGTATCATGGGCGTGCCTCATCGATCGTCCCCACGGGGACGCCGGTGCACCGTCCGATGGGGCAGGTCAGCGCGAAGCCCGAAGGGCCGCCGACCTTCGTGCCCACCGCGCGTCTCGACTACGAGCTCGAGGTGGGTGCGGTGATCGGGACGGGTAATGCGCTCGGGACCACCGTCCCGCTCGCCGAGGCCGAGTCGCATCTCGCGGGGCTCGTGCTGGTGAATGATTGGTCGGCGCGCGATGTGCAGGCGTGGGAGTATCAGCCGCTCGGGCCCTTCCTCGCGAAGAACTTCGCGACGACGATCTCGCCCTGGGTGGTGACGCTCGATGCGCTCGCGCCCTATCGCGTGCCGGCCCGTGTGCGAACCGCTGCGGAGCCATCGCCGCTACCGTATCTCACCGATGCGGGGGATCAGGCGCATGGCGGGTTCGATATTACCCTCGAGGTCTGGATCCGCACCGCGCGCATGCGTGAGGCGGGGACACCGGCGGAGCGCCTGAGCCATGGCAGCTTCGCGCAGATGTATTGGACCTTGGGACAGATGCTCGCGCACCATGCCAGCGGGGGATGCAACCTGCGCCCCGGCGATCTGATCGCGAGCGGGACCGTCTCCGGGCTGGAGAAATCGTCGCGCGGCTGTCTCCTCGAGCTCACCTGGCGCGGGGCAGAACCGGTGACCTTCTCCAATGGCGAGACGCGCGCCTTCCTCGCCGATGGGGACGAGGTGATCATGCGCGGATGGTGTGAGGCGCCGGCGCGCGCGCGGATCGGGTTCGGGGAGTGCCGTGGCGTGGTGGTGGGCGCCTGAGACGCCTCCTGATGCTCGTGGCCTTTGCCGCGACCTCGGCGAAGGCGCAGGGTGGGAGCGATCTCTATGTCGCCTCGTTTCACGAAGTCGGCACGCATCTGTCGATCGGGCGCCCGGTGAACGTCACCAATCGCGTGGGCTATGACAATCAGCCCACCTTCACCGCTGACGGGCGCGCGCTCCTCTTCACCAGCATCCGCGAGGATGCGCAGGCCGACATCTGGCGTGTGACCCTCGCGACCGATGCGGTGGAGCGGGTCACGCAGACGACCGAGAGCGAGTACTCTGCCTCCCGCACGCCGGATGGTCTCGCGATGAGCGTGATCCGGGTGGAGCGTGATTCCACCCAACGACTCTGGCGCTTCCCCTTCGATGGAAGCGCGCCGACGGTGATCCTCCCGGCCCTCCGTCCGGTGGGCTACCACGTCTGGGTGAACGAGGCGAACCTCGGGGCCTTCATCCTCGGGGAGCCGAATGCGCTCGTGCTCGCCGATCCGCGCACGGGTCGGGTCGATACGCTCGCGCGTGACATCGGACGTGCGCTGGTGCGTGTTCCCGGACGCGAGGCCTTCACCTTCGTGCAGCTCGCCCGCGATACCAGTTGGATCAGCGAGGTCGACGTGCGCACCCGCACCGTCCGGCGCGTCGCGCCACTCCCGCCGGGCGCTGAATACCACATCTGGACCCCATCGGGGCAGCTGATCATCACCAGCGGCACTCGGCTCCTGGTACGTGTCCGCGACCAGTGGGATGTGCTGGCTGACTTCGCCCCGGTCGGGGTGCGGGGGATCTCGCGCATCGCGCTGAGCTCCACCGGCGACCGGATCGCCTTCGTCGCGGCGGACGTGGGCGTGCGATAGGATTGAGTCATCCCTCCCCCTGATCCCGATGCCTTCCAAGTCCGCCCCCCGTCCTCCCGCCCCCTCCGATCACCCGGTGCGCGATGCCGCCGATGCCCTCTGTCGCGCCGCGCAGGAGAGCTCGCATCAGCACGACCGCTTGGCGCGCGTCCTCAAGCATGGGCTCGATGACCTCGAACTCGAAGGCGTGGCCGAGGTCGTCGATCTCTGCGACGGGATCCTCGTGAAGGCGACGGCGCGTTACGAGATGGTCGCGGCCGATGGCCGCGCGCGTGATGAGGCGTGGTGGCGCGCGGCGAATGCGCTCTGGATGGCGGCGCGCGAGTACTGCCGGCGCCACGCCCAGAGCGACGCCGTGGCCACGCGCCTCAAGAAGCATGGCACCAAGGAGCTGAGCGAGATCAGCGTGGAGTACGAACTCGAACTCTCGGCGCGGATGGCGCTGCGCCAAGCCCTCGCGGGCTACCTCGCGATCAGGCCCGAGGCGGCCTAGCCACCAGATCCGTCGCCTCGGCCCACGCGGCCATGGCGGCATCGAGGGCCGCGCGCTCCTTGGCGAGCGCCTGATCGAGGCGAGCGGCCTCGCGCGCCTTCTCCGCACTTCCGTCGTACAGCCCCGGCTCTGCGAGTTGCGCCTCGAGTTCCGCGACCTTGGCCTCGTGGCGCTGTACGGCACGCTCGGCGTCCTCTGCGGCCCGCTTCTGGGCGCGTCGCGCCGCATGCTCGTCTTCCTGGCTAGACTCGTTCCGCTTCGCTTTAGACTTCTCCGCCGCGCGCTTGGCCTCGGCGGCGGCCGCATCGGCCTTGGCGGCGTCGGCGACCCGTGTGGCGCGGTCGGCCTCCCACTCGATGAAGGGACCATCGTAGTCGCGGAGCCGCGTGCCATCGAACCACCAGACGCGCGTGGCGACCTCGCGGAGGAAGGCGCGGTCGTGGCTGACGAGGAGGACCGTCCCCTCGTATTCGTCGAGGGCATCTTCGAGCGCTTCGATGTTCTCGACGTCGAGGTGGTTGGTCGGCTCGTCGAGGACGAGAAGGTTCGCGTGCGAGAGGGTGATGAGCGCCATCGCCATGCGCGCGCGCTCGCCGCCGCTCAACGTCCCGATCTCACGGAAGACCTCGTCGCCGCTGAAGCCGAAGGCGCCGAGGTGGTTCTGCACCGCGCCACGGCTCCAGAGGGGCCGCTGATCGAGGATCGCGTCCATCAGCGATTTGCGGAGCGGGAGGTCAGCGAGGTCCTGTCGGAACCAGGCGGGGGTGATCGATGAGCCGACCTTGGCCTCACCGGCCGCCGGCGTGCGATCACCGAGGATCGTCGAGATGAACGAGGTCTTCCCCGCGCCATTGGGACCGACGAGGGCGACGAAGTCATTGCGGCGGATCACCGCGGTGAAGTCCTCGACGAGGGTGTGGTCCGGGACCTCAACACGGAGGTCCTTCACCGCGATCACCTGGTCACCACCGCGCTCCGCGGGCTCGAACCGCAGCGACATCGCGGCGGGATCGCCGGGGGGTGGGGCGAGGCGGGGGAGGCGCTCGAGGCGCTTCCGCTTCCCCTTGGCCTGGAAGGAGTTCACGCCGGCGAGGTTCCGGCGGATGTACTCCTCCTCCTTCTTCACGTAGGCGATCTGCTTCTGCAGCTCGCGCTCGCGCGTGAGTCGACGCTCGGCGCGCTGCGGGACGAACTGCGAGTAGTTCCCCTTGTACCATTCGCCACTGCGTCCTTCGATGTGCAGGACGTGCGTGCAGATGGCATCGAGGAAGGCGCGGTCGTGGGAGACGACGAGGATCGTCTCGTCACACTCGCGGAGCCAATCCTGCAGCCAGGTGGTGGTGTCGAGATCGAGGTGGTTGGTCGGCTCGTCGAGCATCAGGAGGTCGGCGGGCGCGATCAGCTGCGCGGCGAGGCCGACGCGGCCGCGCTCCCCACCCGAGAGCGAGGCGACGAGACGCGTCTTCGATTCCTCGGCGTCGAAGCCGAGCCCCTGGAGCACCGCGTCGACGCGGGCGTGATAGACGTAGCCCCCGAGGTCGGCGAAGCGCTCTTGGTCCCGACCGAACTTCTCGAGGAACTCGTCGGTGACCGACTCCCCCATCTCCCCGAGCTGCATCGCCTGGTCGGCGATCGATTGTTCGAGGGCGATCACCTCACGCCAGGCTGCGGCGGCGGCCTGCCAGACCGTGGTCGCGCCCTCGAAGGCACGGTGCTGGTCGAGGAGGGCGTGCCGAAGCCCCGGCTTGCGCGCGACATTCCCTGCGGTGGGGGCGAGATCGCCGGTGATGACCTTGAAGAGCGAGGACTTCCCGGCGCCGTTGCGCCCGATGATCCCCCAGCGATCGCCATCCCCGACGGTGAAGGTGATGTCCTTTAGGAGTTCGGTGGCGCCGAAGGAGATCCCGACGCCGGACATCGAGAGGACGCTCATGTATCCGTCGGAGTAGGGACGGTGAGATCGCCGGTCTCGAGCGCGCGGGTGGCGATCGCACGAGCCGCATCGTCGGCGTTCCGCTCGAGTGCCCGGATCGCCCGACGTGTGCGCCGCATCGCCATCGGGATGAAGAAGCGGGCGACCTCGAGGTCCGCCGCGGCCTCCTTCTCGCCCACGCGTCCGATGACCGCGGTCACGCGCGAGAGCACCGCCGTCGCGAGGTAGATGTCGATCGCCGCATTCGCCATCCGCTCGTGCAGGAACTGCCGCTCGATGATCGTCTTGCCATGCTCGATCAACGCCTTCTCGACTGCGAGGGCGAGGGCGTGGATGTTCTCCGCCACGAGCTCCCCTTCCTCGGCGAGGGTGGGGTGGACCTTCGTGAAGCTCGGCTTCACCACGGTGCGCTTCACGCGTCCCGTGAGATAGCTGGAGATCGCGCCGAGGGAGTGGAGCGGATCCTTGAACGCCTTCCCGACGGCCTTGAGCTCCTCGCCGGGCTGCTGCAGTCCCATGAGCGCGATGAGGGCGCGGAGGACCTCGTTGGTCCCTTCGAAGATCATGTTGATGCGGGAGTCGCGCAGCGCGCGCTCGTACGGATACTCCTTGGAGTAGCCGATCCCGCCGGCGATCTGCATCGCCTCGCTCGCGGTCCGGAAGGCGAGCTCCGACGCGTAGATCTTGCACGCTGCGGTCTCGAGGGAGAAGTCGACGCCCCCACGGTCGACCATCCCGGCGCAGAGCATCCACGCTGAATCCATGGCGTAGCAGTCGGCGGCAGCGGCGGCGAACTTCCGCTGAATCATCTCGAAGGAGCCGATCGGGCGTCCGAACTGCTCTCGCTCCTTGGCATGCGCGAGAGCGAGCTTCATCATCTCGCGCGTCCCACGCGTCGAACCGGCCGAGAGGCCGAGGCGACCGGAGTTGAGGATCTCGAGGGCGATCTTGAAGCCACCGCCGACCTCACCGAGGAGGTTCTCCGCCGGGACCCGCACGTTCTCGAAGGTGATCGTGCGCGTGTCGCTTCCCTTGATCCCCATCTTCTCCTCGACCTTCCCCAGGGAGATACCGGGGGCGTGGGCATCGACGATGAAGGCGGTGACGCGCTGCTTCACCACGCCATCGATGGTGACGGAAGCCTTCGCGAAGACGGTGAGGACGCCGGCATAGCCCGCGTTGGAGATCCAGATCTTGGCGCCATTCAGGAGGTAGTGCGACCCATCCTCGCTGGGGACGGCGGTGGTGCGCATCGCCTGCGCGTCGGAGCCAGAGCCCGCCTCGGTGAGGCAGAAGGCCCCGATGCACTCGCCACTCGCGCACTTCGGGAGCCACTGCTGCTTCTGCGCCTCGGTGCCGAAGAGGATGATCCCCTTGATCCCGATGCTCTGGTGCGCACCGAAGTAGACGGCGAGCGCGGCATCGTGTGCGCCGATCTCCCCGAAGACACGATTGAAGACCATCGCGGAGGCACCGAAGCCACCGTATTGCTCGGGGATGTTGAGCCCCATGAGACCGAGCTCGGCCATCCCGTGGCGCACCGCGTCGGGGAAGCGGCCGTCGTGATCGATCTGCGCACTGTCGAGGGTATCTGCAGCCCAGGTGCGGAAGGCGTCGAGGATCGCCGCGAGCGATTCCTTCTCCTCTGCGGAGGGCTCGGGGAAGGGGAAGATCAGCTCCTCGCGGATCTCACCGAGGAAGACCCCGCGGGTGAACGAGGGGTGATGATCGGGGTCGGCGAGGTGGGACGCGGCGGTGGCGTGGGCGGGGGCGGCGGTGGTCATGGCAGGCTTGTCGGGTGGAGATAGATGAAAGGTACCCGGACCGGTGGGTTGCGTGCCGAGGCGTGTCGTTCGAGGTTGCGGGCATGTCGATGACTCCGTTCTCGCAGCTCGAGGTCGTCCAGGAGGGGGGCGCGGCCTCCCTCGCCTGGGTCCGCGATCACCTCCCTTCCGTCCTGCAGGGGATGGGACCCTTCGGCGTCGCCTGGTGGCAGTGGCTGGCGCTCCTCCTCTTGGTCCCGGCGGGGGCGACCCTCGGGGTGCTGCTCGTCCGCCCCGTGCAGGTGGCGCTCCGGCGAGTCGTGGCGACCACCCCGACCGAGCTCGATGACCTCCTCGTCGACGCCTCGCGCGGTCCGATCATCCTGCTCGTCGGTGTCCTCGCCTCGCGCATCCTGATCGGGTGGGTGGCGTTGGCCAAGGCGCCACTGGGCCATGTGGTCGATCTCCAGCAGGCGCTGCTGGTGGTCGCCTTCTTCTGGGCCCTGCTGCGACTGGTCGGGGTCGTCGAGCGGACGGCGCCGGCGAGCGCTTGGGTCAGGCAGTATCCGGCGATGCGGTCGCTGATCCCGCTCGGCGCGCGGATCGCCCGGGTCCTCCTCGTCGTCCTCGCCGTGCTCAGCATCGCGACGGTCTTCGGCTACCCCGTCATCACGATCCTCGCGGGGCTCGGGATCGGTGGGATCGCGCTCGCGTTGGCCGCGCAGAAATCGCTGGAGAATCTCTTCGGGTCGCTCTCGATCGGGGTCGATCAGCCTTTCCGTGTCGGCGACCCGGTGAACATCGAGGGGATCGAGGGGGAGGTCGAGGCGATCGGGCTGCGGTCGACGCGGATCCGGACGGCCGAGCGAACGGTGGTGAGCCTTTCGAATGGGCGGCTCGCGGAGATGCGCTCCGAGAACTTCGGGGAGCGGGATCGCTTTCGTTTCCGCACCGTCCTCTCGCTCGACCTCGCGACCGCGCCCGAGCAGCTGGAGCGGGTGCGCGATGGGATCGACGCCCTGCTCAGGGCACATCCCAAGACCTGGTCGGAGGGGGTGCAGGTCCGACTGATCGGGCTCTCTGCCGCCTCGATCGATCTCGAGGTGGTCTGTTGGGTCACGACCCGTCAGGGGCCGGAGTTCAAGCAGGTCCGCGAGCAGTTTCTCTTGGGCATCTTGCGACTCGTGCGCGAGTCGGGGGTGCACTTCGCCGCGCCACCGAGCCCCGCGCCGCCGCCGCCCATCGCGCCCTGATCGATCGGTGGGTCAGCGCAGGAGTGCGGGGAGGTCGCGCACAAGCACATAGCCGCCCGCCGCGGTCATCACGAGTGCGACGAGGAGTCCGAGTCCGGTGAGCCAGCGAGGATGCCGATAGGCGCCAACGTTCGCCGGTCGCTGTGCGGCTGCGAGCATCGCGGCGAGGCCGAGTGGGAGGATGAGTCCATTGAGCGCCCCGACCAAGAGCAGCGTCTTCACCGGGCGACCGATCACCACGAACACCGCGGTCGAGAGCGCGATGAACCCGATCACCACGCGGGGCCACTGTCGGTCGAGCGCGGGATGCAGACTCCGCAGGAACGAGACCGAGGTATACGCCGCGCCGACGACCGAGGTGATCGCCGCGCTCCACATCACGATGCCGAAGAGCCGATAGCCGAGATCTCCCGTGGCTGCACGAAAGACCGAAGCCGGTGGATTCGCGGGATCGAGCGTGACGCCCTGATGCACCACACCGAGGACGGCGAGGAAGAGGATGATGCGCATCAGACTCGCGACCCCGATCGCGGTCGCGGCGGAGCGGGTGACCTGCGGCACCGCGGCCGGGCCGGTGACGCCGGCATCGATCAATCGATGGGCGCCGGCAAAGGTGATGTAGCCGCCCACCGTCCCACCGACGATCGTCACCACCGAGAGCACATCGATCTGCGTAGGGAACACCGTGCGGGCGATCGCCTCACCGATCGGGGGACCCGACGCGAGTGCCACGGTCATGGTGAGGGCGATCAACACGAAGCCAAGCCCGATGCTGAAGCGGTCCATCGCGCGCCCCGCCTCCTTCACGACGAAGAGCCCGATGGCGAGTGCGGCACTCAGCGCGGCGCCGATCGTCACGGGGATGCCCGCGACCACCTCGAGCCCCAAGCCCGCCCCGGCGACATTCCCGACGTTGAAGGCGAGCCCACCGAGCACCACGAGCACGGTGAGTACGGTCCCGAGCCCCGGCAGCACCGCATCGGCGACGGGGCCGGCGCGGCGTCCCGAAGCGGCGATCACCCGCCAGATGGTGAGCTGTGCGACGAGATCGATCACGATGCTCGCGAGGATCGCGAAGCCGAAGCTCGCGCCGAGCTTCTCGGTGAAGACCGCGGTCTGTGTGAGGAACCCCGGCCCCACGGCCGAGGTCGCCATCAGAAAGGCGGCGCCGATCAGCGCCGAACGCGATCGACCAGACATCCGAGGGTCCAGGCGCCGAGGGCGCAGGCGAGGGAGAGCAGGAACGGCGTGGGATGCGCGGTGAGTGTGGCGACCCCATAGCTGATGACACCGGTGAGCAGCGTGAGCGCCGCGGTGCGCGGACTCCCGAGACGCGTGAAGAGCCCGAAGACGACCGTCACCACGACACCGGTGCTCCCGAGAGCGGACGCCTGTTCGACGAGCGCGAAGACCCCGTCGCTGTTGAGCGCGAGGAACCAGGCGACGAGACCGAAGGTGAGGACGCCCCCACGCGCGATGCGCACCTTCGCCGATTCTTCCGTGATGCCCGTGAGCGGGACGATCAGGTTGTGCGAGAGGAGTCCCGAGGCCACGAGCAGCGTCGAGTCGACGGTCGAGAGGATCGCGGCGATCAGACCGCCGGCGAAGACGGCGAAGAGGATCGGAGGCAACGAATCACGCGCGATGGTCGGGAGGAGCTGCTCCGGATGCGCGAGGTCGGTGGTGAGCGCGCCGGCGAGGAGCGCGATGACCACCGGGATGCTCCCGATGAGCATGTACATCCCACCGGCGGCGAGTGACGAGCGCTGGGCGACTGACGCGGAGCGCGCGGCGATCACACGGCTCACGATCTCCGTCGCGGTGAGCGACCCGATCACGGGGATCGCCCACGCTTCGATCGCGAGCCAGATCGGGCCCGCCGCCGACGGCGCGAGATTCACACGCTCCGAGGTCGCGAGCAGCTGCCAGGCCTCGGCGGGGCCACCGACGCGGAGCACCACTGCGCCGAGGGTGATCATCAGACCGATGGCGAGGATGATCCCTTGCAGCACATCGGTGACGGCATCGGCGAGGAGTCCGCCGAACATCGTGTAGGTGACCACGAAGAGCGCGGCGATCCCGATCCCCATCTCGGGGGTGAGGAGGCTCGCGGTGGCGAGCACCTGACCGAAGGCGCGGATCTGTGCGCCGGCCCAGAGGACCGAACTCGGGATGAGGAGCACCGCGGCGAGTCGCTCGACCCCGATGCCGAAGCGCTGACGGTAGAGGTCGGCGAGGGTGGTGAGTCCACGATTCCAGAGTGGACGGGCGAGCAAGGCGCCCATGAGCACGAGGCAGAGCCCGTAGCCGAACGGTTCGGGCGAGGCGAGCGAGAAGCCCTCGCCATAGATCGTGGTGGAAGAGCCGATCACCGTCTCCGCACCGAACCAGGTGGCGAAGAGCGAGAAGGTCGCGAGAGTGTAGCCGAGGGAGCGTCCGCCGATCAGGTAGTCGGCCTCGGAGCTGATGCGCTTCGAGAGGTAGACGCCGATCCCGAGTTGGAGCGCGAGAAAGGCGAGGAGCGCGAGGAGGGCGGGGGTCACGTCGGCGCGCGGCGTCGGGAGGCCATGAGGCGGGAATCTGGACTCATCAGACGGCGGCGAACAGGTCGGCGATCCCCGCGGGCGCACAGGGGGTCGGGTCGGGCTGGAGCCCACTCAGCTGCGCCGCGAGACCGAGAACGCGCGCCGGCGTCCATCCGGCTGCACGAAGCTCGGCGAGCCCGGTGTCATCCGACGACTTGCTCAATTTGCGGCCGTCCGGATGCCGGAGGAGCGGGTGATGGAGGAAGGCGGGCGGCGTCGTACGCCCGAGCAGCTGCGCGAGCCGGAGCTGTCGACCCGTGGAGGCGAGGAGGTCCTCGCCGCGGATCACGAGGTCGATCCCTTGCTCCCAATCGTCGACGGTGACCGCGAACTGATAGGTCCACTGGCCGTTGCGATCGCGCACGAGGAGATCGCCGCACTGTGCCATCGGGTCTTGGCTTTGAGGACCGAGCCGCAGATCATCGAATCGCTCAGGCGCATCCCTTTTCATGAGGACTCGTCGTCCGACCTGATCCCTGACCCCTGATCCCTGACCTCTGCAGGTCCCAGGGTACACGAGCTCGAGACCCTCGTGTGCATTCGTGACCAGTGCGATCTCCGCGCGCGAGCATCGGCATCCATAAACGAGTCCGCGCGCCTCCAATTCGGCGAGTCGCATCTCGTATCGCGCGGTGTTGTCGCTCTGGCGCTGCGGCACCGGGCCCGCGCGGAAGTCGTCGGTCGTGAGTCCATCCGGCGCGAGGCTGAGCCAATCGAGGTCGTCGAGGATTCCCTGCTCGTACGCCGGGCGGCATCGTCCGCGGTCGTGGTCCTCGATCCGCAGCAGCACGCGGCCACCGAATCGTCGCGCGAGTCCCCAAACCCAGAGGGCGTTCACCGCGTGCCCCAGATGCAGCGCGCCCGTCGGGGCGGGGGCGAATCGCGTCGTGAAACCGGGGGTGGGGGCGCGCATGGTCCAATCTCATTCCCGTCGGCATCACTGACAACCACGCCACGCGCGGCCTAACTTGCACCGCATCCCTCCCGAGCCCACGAGACGCGTGCACGCCGATCCTGATTTCGTGACCATCGTCGAGGTCGCCCCGCGCGACGGCCTCCAGAACGAGTCGACTCCGCTTCCCGCCGAGATCAAGGTGGAGCTCGTCGATCGGCTGAGTGCGGCGGGGTGCCCCACGATCGAGGTCACCTCCTTCGTCTCCCCGAAGGCGGTCCCGCAGCTCGCCGATGCCGCGCAGGTGATGGCGGGCATCCGTCGTCACTCTGGCATACGCTACACGGTGCTGACACCGAACTGGCGAGGCTTCGAGGCCGCGCGCGATGCGCGTGCCGATGGGATCGTCGTCTTCGGTGCGGCGAGCGAGAGCTTCTCGCAGAAGAACATCAACTGCTCGATCGCCGAGTCGCTAGCGCGCTTTCGGCCGGTGGTCACCGCGGCGCTGGAGTCAGGGATCGCGGTGCGCGGGACGGTCTCCTGCGCGCTCGGCTGTCCTTACGAGGGCGTGATCGCGCCCGAGGCGGTGGCCGATGTCACACGCGAGCTCCTTGAGATGGGATGCGAGGAGATCAGCATCGCCGACACCATCGGCGTCGGGACGCCCGATCGCACGCGGATGGTGATGGAGGCGGTGCTCGAGGTGGTCGATCCCGCACAGGTCAACGCGCACTTCCACGACACGCAGGGGCGTGCGCTCGACAACCTCGAGGTCTGTCTCGAGCTTGGGATTCGGAGCATCGATGCGAGCGCGGGCGGGATCGGAGGATGTCCCTTCGCGCCTGGGGCCACGGGGAATGTCGCGACGGAGGCGGTGCTCGCCTTCCTTGAGCCGCGCGGATTTACCACGGGGATCGATCGCGGGGCGGTCGTCGCGACAGGGCAGTGGCTGCGCGATCAGCTCGCGCGGCGCTGATCAGTACCCGAGCCCGACCCGCCGCCGGAGATGCCGGTTCGCCGTCATCTCCTCCACCATGAAGTGCGCGACATCCTCCACCGAGATCCGGTTCGCGCCTTCCGGCAGAAAGTCATCGCTCCAGCGATAGACCCCGGTCCGCTCGCCGGGCACGATGTCCCCGGTGCAGACCATCGTCCAGTCCACGTCGCCGTCTCGCATCGCGTGCCAAGCCGCCTTGTGGCGATCGCTCACCTGCTTGAAGATCGCGGGGAAGGTCGGTTGATCGTGACGGAGTCCGCCATGCACCGAGTCGAGGATCCCGCCACCCGCCACGCCGAGCACGCGGCGCACCCCATGCGCGCGCATCGCGGCGACGATGTTGCGCATCCCCTGCGACTGCGCCTCGCCCGGCTCGTGCACGCCGGCACCTCCTAAGCCGGAGAGCACCACCTCCGCCCCCGCGACGACGCGCGCGACGGCGTCGGCATCGAGTACATGCCCTTGGATGATCTCGAGCCCCGCACGCGGGGCGAGCTTCGCCGGGTCGCGCACCAGGGCGCGCACCTCATGCCCGAGCGCGAGAGCGTATTCCAATAGACGGCCGCCGACGCGACCGGTGGCACCGAAGAGCGCGATTCGCATACCGAAAGATGGGGCAGGGACTCAATGAAAATCATGCCCCCGCGCGAAATCCTCCCCCGCACCGGCGCGGATCGGGAGGAAGGTCTCCCCGCGGATGTTCCAGACCCCATCCTCCACCTGGAGCACCCCGCGCACGAGGAGGATCGGCTGCTGCGCGAGCAGGGTGAACTCCGACTCGGCCTGCTGCGGCCGCACCACGACGTTGATCGTCCCCGTCTCGTCCTCGAGGGTGAGGAACATGAACCCCTTCGCCGTCGGCGGCCGCTGCCGGCAGATCACGAGCCCCGCATGGGCGACGCGCGCGCCATCGCCGAGCGTGTGGAGCTCGCGCGCGGTACGCACGCCGTTGGGGGTGAGGGTCGCGCGGAGATGTCGCATCGGGTGCCCCGCGAGGGAGAGCCCGGTGAGGCGATAGTCGGCGGCGGTGAGCTCCGGTGGGGCGAAGGCGGGGAGATGCGCGGGGACCGCGGTCTCGGGGAAGAGGGCGAAGGGCCCCCACCCGCCGCGCTGCGCCTCGAGCACGCGCCAGAGCGCGACGCGTCGCCGTCGCCCCACGGGCTCATCCATCACGAAGCCATCGAAGGCCCCTGCCTCCGCCAAGGCGCGCAACGCGCGCCGATCCAACCCGAGCCGATCGACGGCATCGGCGATCGAGACGAAGGGCGCTTGCTGCGCCCCCTCGATCCGTGGGCGCGCCTGCGACCCGAGCCCACGCACCGAGCGGAGCCCAAGTCGCACGGCGGGGGCGGCGGTCCGTGTCGGGCCCGGCTCCAGGGTGTGATCCCACCGGCTCCGCATGAGATCCACCGGGAGGACGCGCACCCCGTGACGCATCGCATCCTCGATCAACGTCCCTGGGCCGTAGAACCCCATCGGCTGTGCATTGAGGATCGCGCAGAGGAACTCGGGGGCGTAGTAGTGCCGCAGATAGGCGCTCGCATAGACGAGGAGCGCGAAGCTCGCCGCATGGCTCTCGGGGAAACCGTAGTCGGCGAAGGCCTGGATCTG